>Ga0209374_1000007_pt1 | contig 199484 bp, 174 predicted proteins | sample SaaInlLV_DNA_10m_FD_184683 | JGI IMG/M metagenome (GOLD analysis project Ga0209374, IMG submission 184683) | Marine microbial communities from expanding oxygen minimum zones in the Saanich Inlet - SI075_LV_DNA_10m (SPAdes) (version 2) | ecosystem: Environmental > Aquatic > Marine >... | reverse complement strand
AGATTTGTGAAAATCAACTAATATTAGCGGCAATGGTCATAAGCCAACACACAGCCAGCAATATGAGGCAGACCCATGGTAGGAACTGATAGAGTAGAAATTAGAACATTGAAAGTAGGCAGATTTTGTGTCGTTGACGATGAGGCATACAAAATTTTGAGTATTTCTACGTCCAAGCCTGGTAAGCACGGTTCTGCCAAAGCTCGTATTTCTTTAGAGAGCATCTTTACTGGTAAGAAAATATCTCACGTAGGCTCAGTAACTGATACGATAAATGTCCCCATGATTGAGAAAGGGACAGCAACTGTAACACACATGGATGGCAGTGAAGTTCATGCAATGAATGACCGAGACTACTCTATGATGATTCTCCCAATGCCTAGTTCTGGTGTTGGAATGACTATTGAAGCCGGTCAGAAGATAATGTGGCAAGAAGCCCTTGGCCGATACATCATTATCCGTGACCATTGAAATAAAATCTACAGGTAAGAAATACAACACTTACTGTGATTTGTAGGTGTCTAGTTCATAAACTAAACATAATTAATTAACAATATGGCTGGCGAAGCGGTAGCAATCGAGAATAGTAGTGCGAAAGAGATTCTCAACTCAATGAGTGATGACAAGAAGAAGGCATTGAAGAGTTGGTATTTCTATGATTGGGCAAACCAAGCATATGCTCTGACAGTAATGACGGTAATTGCTCCAGCCTTGATGGCAGCATTATACAATACTGCTACAGGTACTCAATCTGGAGATACATTTTATGCTTGGGTTTTGACCTTTTCAATGCTCTTTGTCGTGGTAACTGCCCCTGCACTTGGAGTAATTGCTGATAAGATGCCGATCAAGAAAAAGTTACTGAAATGGTATACAATAGTTGGGATTATATTTACTGCAATGATGGGTGCAGCCCCATATTTTGGTTCTCAAGGATATTTGGTTTTAGCACTAATGTATACCATTGGAACCATCGGTTTTACTGGTGGTAACGTAATTTATTATTCCTTTATGCCATATTTGGCACCAAGACAATGTCAGGACCATGTTTCTACTTGGGGTTATGCATATGGCTTCATTGGAGGTTCGATGATTCTAATTTTCCACTTGGTAATTTTATTGGGGACTAGTTGGGATACCAATTTCCAGATGGCCATAATATTCTCTACCTCCGCAATTTGGTGGTGGGGATTCGGTTTACAGATATTCAAGTGGACTCCTGAACCAGATATTCCATCTTCTATGGAATGGAAGGGTTTGAAAGATGCTACTAAGGTGGCTTATAGTCAGGTATTCCAAACATTCAAAGAGATAAAAAGATTCAAAGTTTTAGCATATTTCCTACTCGCCTATCTGCTCTTTTATGATGGTGTGAATACTATCGCCAGCATGGCTACTGCATTTGGTGAATCGGTTCTAAGGTTAAACCAAAGTATGAACGTCATGCTTCTTCTTACTGTCAACATTGTGGCAATACCTATGACTATCGTATTTGGCAAGTTGGCAGACATAAAAGGTACCAAATTCGCACTTATGACGGCTCTATTCATCTACTGTTTTGTTGCTATTGTAGCAGCAGGTTTTGCCCCTCTTGAACTAGAAGGTGAAGAAGATGCAGAACGTTATGATTTTACCTTTGAATGGGATAACGCTACACAAGAGTATGAACTAACTACTTTGTATGACCGTGGTTATGAGAGCTGGGTTGGAGAAACATCAGCAGGAGATTCAGAATTTAGAGATAATTTCCAAGAGTATTTCCCAGATAACTCGACAGATTACTCAAAGGAAAGTTCTGGATCTTCTACCATTGGTACTGGTTTGCTCGTATGCTTAATGATACTGGCATTTGTTGCTATAATTGGTGGAGGAGTAATGTTTATTCAAAGTAAAGACCTTGGCAAGATGGGTGTTGTAGCAATGATTGTTATCGTCGTGGTTGGTATTCTTGGTGCATCACTTCTTGCTGGACAATCTGAAAAAGCTGAAGATGAATTACATAACATCGGAGTAACAGATGCAAATTCAATTGTTGCTAATTTCGACAATATTAGTGACCATAGATTTGCCATTATATTTATTGATGGACCCTTAGCAGGTGAAGACGAAATTGGCGATACTCATCCAACCGTTGTGGATCAAGGTGGCCCTGTTGATGGATGGGCTAAATTCATGCGCGACAATGTCTGGCAACCGTTTGGTATTAGTGTGGCATTGCAATGGATTATTCTTGGTATGTTTGTTGGTGTTGCGATGGGTTCAGCAGGTGCTCAAGCTCGTTCGATGTTCTCTCAATTAGTCCCAGAGACCAGAACCTCTGAATTCTTTGGATTCTTTGGTTTCCTCGGGAAATCTGCTGCAATGATAGGGACATTCTTGTATGGAATTACAAGTACAGCATTCGATAGCAGAGTAGCAATTCTGTCCATTACACTTGTGATTTTAGCCGGGACATATCTTACCAGTAAGGTAGATTTGGAAGAGGGAATAAGAGTCGCTGAAGAAGAAGATGCTAGAAACCGACTTGCGGTTAAAAATCAAGAAGCATGACCATAAACCTTGAGTCGAGGGGATAGCCATGAAGAACTTCGGGCTAGTCCAAACAGTTGGTACAATTTTATTACTGGTGTACACAATGATTCTGTGGGGTCTACCGTTAGCCCCAACACTTGCATTATTTGATATTGTGACTGATGCAACCTTGACAGATAATGATAATTTAAATTACATTATTTATGGGTTGGCAGGAGGATTAGGATTCATGACTTACATACTGAGTTTGTTAACTATGTCTGGTTTGTCGCAAAGATTGATTCATGTTCGATTTTCAGGCGATAAAATTGTTGCTAACCTAAATTCTTGGACAACAATTAGATGGGCTATTTGTGCACATCTTCATCGATGTACTCACCCGGTTTTAGTCCATACGATTCCATCTTTCATAAGTAATGCATATTACCGTTTAGCAGGTGCTAAAATTGGTAAGGGAGTTCAAATTAATACTATTAATCTAAATGACCCTTCAACGGTTACTATCGAAGATAACGTGGTCGTTGGTGGCGGATGCGTCCTAAATGGTCATCTAGTTGAAAAAGGGCAGATGATATTAGCAAGAATCACCCTAGAAGAAGGCTCATTGTTAGGATCTAGAGTTACTATTCAACCAGGTGTGACAGTCGGTAAAGGTGCGGTGATTGGAACAAGTGGTCTTGTTGGTAAGTACAAAACAATTCCTGCTGGAGAAGTGTGGGCTGGTTTGCCGGTCAAATGTATTAAAAAATCATCAGATAGGAATTAATTAATTTCCGTTCAGATTATGGATATTAAAGCGCAATAGTATTCAAGTGGGCGCGCATGGTTTGTTATGTGCGGAAGCACTTGCGGGTGGATAAATAATGGGTGTTCAGAAATCTGCATATCGTCAACCAGTTACTCCTGAAGGTCTCAAAGCCATCGAAGAGGGTAAGTTAACTTGGCTTGATGATGAGATGTATAACAACCTTAACACAGGTGTTTTGGAGCAATACCTTGAGGAAAAGAACCTTCAAGAATCGTTCGAGGTATCTCACTGGAGTACTCCTAAAGTCCTGTACGGGATCGCAATCGGAGCGGTTTTTTCCGGAGTAACTGCATATATCGGTCTCAAACTTGGTTTGGCCATTTCTGCTGCCTGGTATATCGCCTATCTTTTGGGTATGGCATTAAAATGGTCACCTTCTGAAGTAAACATCGCTACATCTGCAACTACTGGAGCAACCCATGCTTCAACTGGATTTATTTTCACCTTCCCGGCAATTTTCCTACTAGCATCTGATCCACGGTATGAACTGGCCAGTGGTCCATTGATTACCCTTGGTAGTGGAGATGCGTTCAATTTGGCATTTATCGGCATTGTTGCTAGTATGTTTGCTGGTTTTCTCGGTGTCATGTACTTCATAATTTTTCGTAGGGTTTGGTTGGTTGAGGATCCATTGCCACTTCCCGGTTTTGAAGCTACGCTAAAGATGCTAGATATCGCCTCTGATGTCAACACAGGGGCAGTTGAACATGCACGTGATTCACTGAAAACAATTGGTATTTGGACCAGTTTCACTATGGTCGGTTTATTCCTAGTCGAATATCCACTTATTTGGGCTGGGGACAAGAAGTTAGCATTGCTAGATTGGATTGCTCAAACTCTTAGTATTGGAGATATAGGTCTAGCAACTATCTATTCCAAAGGAACAATTCACCAGCCATCAGGGACTGATGATGGTGTTTCGCTAAGTTATACTCAATGGACACCAGATACAGCATGGAATCCCTTTGCTTACACCTACATAGGCGTCTATCTGACTCCCTCAATGTTTGCTATTGGTTGGTTTATGAAGACTAGAGTGGCCTTCCTAGTCAACCTTGGGACATTAGTTGGATGGTTCTTTTTGGTACCTTTGGTGGTTTATTTCAATTTCCCAATTTACGATGCTGCGTCACAGTCAAATATACCAATTCAAGAATATGCAGGCAATACAGGTGAGGCATTACAAATGATTGCATTTGCTAAATCTGTTAGAACTATTGCTATTGGTTCGATTGTTGGTGGTGGAATGTTTGGTTTAGCAAAGATGTACAAGACTTTCCTCAATATATTTAGCGACATTGGAGGTGCGTTGAAGGGTGAAGGTAGTCAAGAGTATATGGAAGGTAAGGGATGGTATGAATGGCCATTGAAGCACATACCTATATTCATGGTACTCACATTTTTCTCAATGATACTGATTTTCACTTTAGGTGGCTTTTCAATTTTAGCCTCATTGATCTTCGCTACAGTACTAATCATGACCACCTTCTTACTTGGAGCAATTGCTGTTAGGGTAATGGGTGAAACTGGAATTGAGCCTGTTTCAGGAACATCTTTCATTGTACTATTGATGCTCTTGGGGGTATTCCTGAATGCTCAAGAACTATTGCAACTAAATACGCAAGATGCGGTGTTATTAGGGCTAGTAGGTACCACAGTATTTGGTTCAGCCATATCAATGTCAGGGACAGTAATTGGTGATTACAAAAATAGTTTGTATATTGGTAATCGTCCCTACCACATCTCCAAGGGGAATATTATGGGAGTTGTTCCTGGTGCAATAATCGGCGCAGGAGTTGCCATCTTCCTTTCGATCCAATTAGCTGATGGAAACATCGATTTATTAGCGCCTCAGGCAAACGCTTTTGCAACATTTTCAGTAATATTTGCTGAGAAAGAAGGTGATATGACCTTGTTACTACTTGGGTTCTTACTGGGTATGTTTGTCGAATGGGCTACGGGAATGGGGACTTCATTTGGACTTGGAATGTACTTGACTGTACCATACACTTTGCCAATGCTGATTGGTGGCTATGCAAGAGATAATTGGGAAGAAAAGAAATTGTCGCCAAGAATTGATAAAATCAAGCAAGAATCAGGTTCGAATGAAGCCGAAAAACAGCGTGCACTGATTTTACTCGGTACATTCATGGTGGCTGCAGGACTATTGACTGGCGAAGCATTCTTCGGCACAGAATCAAGTATTCTGTCCTTTATCGATTCTCTATGGACTCCTAATGACGATAACCCAACAGGAAAGTTCTTTGGAATTGATGAATTTGGTTTCTCAATGCAATGGTATATCGCTAGAATGATAGGCTTTATTGGACTCAATGTGTCTATTGGTTACCTAATTTATTGGCTATTCAAGAGAGCTGGAGTTATTGGTGGGGATTCTGAGTCACCTGATGCCAAGACAGCTTGAGTGTGAAGTCGATGCAGAGCAATAATTCCACCCCTAATTGGGTGTGGTTGTTACTTATTGCTGCAGTTTTCGGTGTCTCCAGTGCAGGCGCTTTATTCCAGCAAGTCGACGATGTGCCACCATTATTGCGTGCTTCATGGCGTCTTCAATTAACTTCAATTGTTCTATTCCCATTGGCGTTAATGCAATGGCGAGTACATGGGTCAGAGATTAGAGATAGAATGCTCGAACGTAATAGTTTGATGTGGCTATTTGGCGGCGGTTTATTCTTGGCTTTACACTTCGGTGCATGGGTGGCAAGTTTAGATGAAACTTCACTTACTCATTCACTACTATTTGTTACTGCTCACCCGTTAATTATAGTATTTGGAATGCTTCTGTTAGCTAGATTATTTCAAAAGCATAGAAGTCCAAATCGCTTAGAAATCATTGGTGCTTGTATTGGTTTTATTGGTGCAGCATTAGCATTAATTGATCTTGGAGATGAACAAGGCGGCAGGACTGTTACTATTTGGGGTGATTTCCTAGCATTTTTAGGTGCAATATTTGTTGTCGGCTATATTGTTAGCGGCAGAGTCCTCAGGAAATGGATGCCCATTTTCATTTACGCTTTCCCAGTGACGCTAATTGGCGCTGTCTTATTGATACCAGGGTCAATGCTACTGGAAGATGAATTCAGTAGTTTTGGAATATTTGGATGGCTAGGAGGTAATTATTTTTGGTGGTTCTTAGCCTTGGCTCTAATTGCTGGACTACTTGGCCACACTGGCCTTAATACCTGTCTTAGATATATTCCACCATTAGTAGTTTCCACTAGCGTCACTATGGAGCCAATAATAGGTTCGATTATTGGTTACGCATTATTTGATTCAGGTTTGCCTGGTTTTTGGACATGGATTGGTGGCCCAGTCCTTATCTCAGGTATCGTATTAGTCGTAATTGGCACTCCACAACAAGATACGAACAATGAAACACTGGTTGGGGCGAGGCTGGAATAAGGATAGATATGACAGAAGACTCCACTCTAGGCTGGTTACTACTTACCAATGATGACGGAATTGAAGCCATTGGTATGAAAAAATTAGTTCAGAAATTAAATTCCCGTGGTCACAAAGTGGTGGTTTTTGCACCCAAAGATAATCATTCAGCAACTGGTATGCGAATTAATTTAATGAAGCCAATCGAATGGCGATATAGAGATGATTTATTCCATTCTTGGAATCTTTCTTCACCTGAAAATGTGAAGTTGTTAGAATTAGAAGGCTCACCATGTGATACTATGATTGTATCCTTAGATGGAGGCCTGCAACATATCTTGCCAGACATCGTCCCAAGGTTAGTCGTATCAGGGGTTAACCTTGGACCAAACATGTCACAAGATTCCTATCATAGCGGTACAATGGGGGCTGCAAGGGAGGCTGGGCTGTATGGTATGCCAGCAATTGCTTCATCACTAGCATCTTTTGATGACACAAATATGGACATTGCTATTGACTCAACTGTAGAATTTGTTGAAAGAGTTCTAGAGTTTTTACCAGTGGTTCCCCAAAATTTGCGTAGACCTAATCTTGATTTTGAACAAGAATACCTTAGCAATTGGCCATCACCAGATAGTCTCGAGTTTTCAAATGCTAATGAATCACTAAGGAGTGCATTTTTCCAAGGTGACTTAATGCTTAATCTGAATGTTCCAACAGATTGGTCGGGTCAATTCACTAGTACCAGGCTCGGTATGCGATGGTATCGTGATGCCATTAGTATCCAAAATGATGATTCACACTCTACTGCAACTTTCACTATTGGCGCTGCAAGTATAGATCACACTCCAATTGATAAGAGTGATTGTGATGCAGTAGAGGTTCAAAAAGCTAGTATTTCATGCTTGCCAACTTGGCCTCAAACTCATCCTTTAGCAGTTGACGGGCAAATCTTGAAACATGCTTTAGAGGAAGACCAGAAAGGTTTTCCTGCTTGGTTTAATCTAGATTAAGAGGTACGCTTTGGTCTAGTAAGAAATGGCATATTCCTATTGCTGTATGACCCTGTAACCACTGTTCACCAATTGAACGAGAAACGAAATGGTTATCCATTTCTATAGCTAATGGTTTGTCATCGCTCAAAATAAAAGTCAAGTCCAAATCGGTATTGCTAATTTGATCATTAGTTAGTTTAGCATCAAAAGACCACAATGATTCTTGCTCTGCATCTAGTACCACTATTTTGGATGATGAATGTTCTCTTATGGTATCCTGGATATCTCCACCAGATTCGTACAATCCGTCAGATTCTCGACGCCAAATCCCAATTGGTGGGGTTGGTTGTTTGATAATTTTAGCAATCAAACCTGCAACTGAGCGCTCTTCAGCGTGCATTCCTCTTATTTCATTGCCAACGAACTTTATTCTGCGATATGGTCCTGGTCCACCTTGTAAGTGGATAATTACTTCAGTGTCTTGGCGGATTCCGTGACTGGTTAATAATGACGACATAATCGCTCTAACCAAGACGTCTACTCTTCCTGCACCACTTGCCAAATCACTTATTGGCAGTTTTCCTTGGGACATTGCTCGATGCCCAATTATCACAAATCTGCGCATGAAAACACCTAGTTGCCTCGTTCAATCAAGGTTCGAACCGCTGTGCACATATCACCGATTGTTGGTAACATAAAATCTGAACCAGTTCTATCCACTAAGTACGCTCTTGGTTTACTTGAATCATTGATGTCTTCTAAGCGATTAGCCACTACAGCAGTCATATTGGCGTACTCTATTTGAGCTAATGCTCGTCTAACTAGTTCTTTTTGTTTGATTCCTGTTTCTAATTTAAATCCGATTCTGACTGAGCCGTGACATTTTTTAGTCAATTCTAAAATATGCTTTGGGCTTTCAATTAGTTTAACATCTAATGGACCCTGCTGGCTGGCTAATTTTCCTTCGGCACTATTTTCAACAACGTAATCCAATACTGCAGCAGAATGAACCCAAGCATCTATGTTATCATTGGTAAGGGCAAATAATTCTTTTAGCATTTCATTAGGCAACTCAGCTGGTATAATCAATGGTAACCAATTTGGAGTTACGACACTAGTAATCCCTTTAACACAAGTCACATCATGACCATGCCGAAATAAATCATCAGCAATAGAAAAACCAGTAGAGCCACTACTGGTGTTTTGAATAAATCGAATATCATCAATTGGTGAACGTGTAGCACCAAGGGTGATCACTACAGATTTTCGATGAGTTTTTCTGGAATTGACATAATTTGCAAATCTTGCCACAATTTCTTGATGAGGGGGGGTTTTTCTTTTTCCTTCGACTTCCTCGCCCCAGTGCACCTCAATTCCTTTGTGTCTAACTTCATCGACTAATTCCTGTGTGACCGGATCATTGGCTAAGTCGGCATGCATGCTTGGAATCATCATTACCGGACAATCTCTCGTTCTTGCCACACTAAGTGCCATCAGAATAGGTCCGTGTTGTAATCCATGTAGATAACTAGCCATCAGGTCTCTCGTAGTTGGTGCAATAAGAATCCCATCCACTTCTTCTAGGGCAGTCAAATCACTTTGCCAGTCAGTTATTACTGGCGTTTGGGTCGCCCATTCTATTGCTAACGGACTGATTATTTTCTGCGCAGAATGCGTCATCATAACACTTACAACCGCTCCATGACGTCTAAGTTCCCTAGCTAACCTAACTGTATCAACTGCAGCAATTCCCCCGCTCACGCCTAACAAAATACGCTTTTTGGCTAGGCTATCGCCACGAATTTCAACATCCGTATCGCGCATCGCCATGGTTGAGGCAACGGCTGTCCAAATTTGACACCTTCGTTGAATCTGTTTATGAGATTGTAAACCAATGGTTCAAGATTAGTGAATGGCCGCGGAGTTACATGGGCTCAAGTAGAGGTGACCAGTTGGTGGTAGCAGGTATGAGTCCTAACTCTCTGACCGCTAGCAATAGTGTATTTGATAGAATCCACCGCGGCACATCATTCATTGTTTTTATTGATGGCCTGATAGTGATGTATTTATTTTGGGCAATCTCATCAATGATTTCCTCTTCTGCATCAACTGCTATCCTAGGTTTTGTTGCAGTGGCTAATTTTGTTATATGGAGTTCTTACAGGAATCGCACAAAATGGGCATACTGGCCAGCAGCAACATTAATTTTAATCGCTGGACTGTTCTTTGGCATAAACGCAATCGATTCATTATTTATCGTTATGACTGGTAATATGGGTGGTCTTCTGTTCTTATTCTTGACTGGATGGGCTACTTTCGGTTCTTTTAGGAGATTTTTATATCACTTTAATCCAATGTATAAACTTGGATATTTTAACAGTGAATCAAGTTCCATGGATTTCCAACTAGAGCATGGGGAGATGCTAGCTGCATGTCCTAAATGTATGGCTGTGTTAGCCATAAGACCATCAATGCTGAGTTCTAGTGATAAATGCCCACACTGTCAAGCTTCTTTGATCGATCCAGAACTAGCAGCCAAGTATGGTACAGTTGAAGAAGAGTGATACTAATCAGCGTGATGCTAGAGTTAGGTTCTTCCACATCTCTTCTGGAACTTCCATAGCCAGTCTAAGACCACCCATTGCACCAAGGCGAACTGGGTCGTCTACAACGTGTACACTGACATCTCCAAGATCTGATAGTTTTCTCTCAATCATTGCGCCAAGTCCACTTATTCCTGAGCCACCGCCTGCTAGAATCATGTTTCTTCTGAAAGCGTCTTGATATTCTGGGTTAGAAGTTGCAATCAGTATCTTAACGTTCTCTACAATAGGGTCAACGATTGATTCACAGGCTTTTTGGACACAATCTGTGATGTCAAGAGTCATTGCTTTGCCTTCGATAGAAAAGTCAACCATGATTGGTCCATCAGGAGTTGAGGTGCTGACGAAGGAATGTTGCTCCTTCCATCTTCTTGCCATATCCTTGGTGATTTGAGCACCACTATACTTTGATTGAACTTCTTCAATAATTTTTCTGTCAACATAGTCACCTGCGTACTCTGTATGCATTTGGTCATCAGGTGTAGGGATAGTTCCGTACACTCTGCACAAGTCAGTTGTACCTGCACCAATATCGATTACTAGAGTATGTTCTAACATGTCGAGGGCATATGCTACAGCAAATGGTTCTGATATGATCATAGCTGCATTGACTGTTCCTGCAGCGGCATCGAAGATGGCTGTTTTGTCAACATAACTTGCTTCAGCAGGAGCTCCGATAACAGCAACTACACGGTCGTAAGTTTCTGGGTCGGAAAGCGAGATTAGGTGGGTGATGAAATGAGCGATGAAATCTCTGTCTTCATTAGTGTCTTTGATTACCCCATGTTCTAGAGGTCTAAACAGATTTAACGCAAGTCTATTTTTTAGAGCTTCTTCTCCAAATAAAACATCTCTCTTCAAGAAATTTCGTGCAATCGGGTCTTTTGGTGTACCAATAACAGTTAATTCTTCTTCTTCGTGACTATCTGAAGAAACCATCACAGAGCGAAAGGTTCCTAAATCAATTCCAATATACAATACATCTCCAGCCATATGACTCACTCACCCATCCCATTGCGACATACCTTATGAATAATCCCTATGAAAATATGCGATTTTGGGTTCCTAAAAGCGCAATAATAAATCTATAGAACCGGTGTTTCTGGGGGTTTTTAGAAGTCAACACCACTCTTCGCATGAATGACAGTACCATGTGCCATATTCAACATATAATTCGGCCATTGCTGAACATGAGGTGCATTCTTTCAGGGTGTTTTCACCGCACATCTCAATTACCATTTGAATATAATATGCATCATCAATACCTAATTCCTGTCTAAGTGACCAGAGTAATTGGTCTTCACTTGGGGAAATAATACCATCTTCTAGGACCATCTCTACAACATTTCGATAATCTTCGAAATCACTGGCATTTCTAGCATCTAAGATTACACCATTCTTCTCAGCAACAATATCAGTGCCGCCTGGGTCATCAACAAACAAAACGAGAGATTCTGGCCTTAGGCTCTCATTTCTTAACTCAAAGGAAACTCTCGTTCCTTTGGAATTGGCAAAGACAAGATTTGATTTATTGTTTATCACATTGGCAATTGATCTGGCAGTCTCTTCAGCGTTAGCGCCCTTCTTCCAACCCATGCCATCATTGACGTTGTATGAATAAAATTCAGTACCTTTGGTAGGGTATTCTAAGCGTATCTCTTCACCACCATCAAAGCCATTTGATACAATGGTTAGTGCTGCAACTTCGGTAGATACGATGTTGTCTTCATCATCAAACATAATCATAAGTGGTTTTCTTTCTTCAGTTGCGGTATTGAATCTGCCTTGCATACCACTCATCCATTTGTCCTCCAAGCGTCCTAAACTGGCTTCTTGTTGTTCAGACAAATTACTCTTCACGCCAAGAACATTAGCCAAACCACCTGACTCGACATCTTTTTTGAATTGGTCTATTAATTCGGCATCCCTGTGATATGTTGGGATGTCACTTTTTGTCTGTTCCTCGACGTAATCTGGGTCAGCCCATTCATGTGAGCAAGTGACACATCGAAGGTAACCTGCCATAGAGGAATTTTCAGCCTCTCCACCGCAACGTGGGCATTCTCCACCTTCATTGTAGGATAAATTTTCAACAGCATCGCGCCGACCTTTCCGGAGTCCACCAAAACCCGCCATGTGGTTGCTAAAGGAGGCTTTTTCTATGAATGCTTTGCCTATCATTAACCGAAATGAATTCTTGCTTTAGTTCCATATCGTACAATTCCTTCTTGGCCGTACAGCATTCTTACCACGAATTCTACACTATCACCAATTTTTGGCTCCCTGTCTTCATCATCAACCATCAAGAACACACCCCTTGGGCCTTCATCAAATTCAACCATCACTGTGCTTAATCCTCCCAGAATAGGTGCTCGAATGGCAAACTCTGAAGGTGCGCCAGCGGCACTTAACTTGGTCCAAGTCAACACATTTGCCTTTGGTGATAAATTAGTACTTTCTTTTGACAAAGTGACTCCGTCACTATTCATTTGCCTTGGCGGCCATATTATCTTATCATCATTTTGTGCAATTAGAGATAATCTTGAGGACAAGCTTTCATCATATTGTTGCTTGGATACATACGCTCCTTGGGATATATTGCGAATATCTAATTCTGTTTTCCAAGCCATTTGCATTGATCGATATAAATTTACATCCATCAATGTGGAAGGAGTATTTTGAACTTCGATTGTTGAGTGTTCCGTGCTTGACAGATATACCGACGCATCATCTCCACACGCTAAATTTTGGCCATTTTCTACTAATTGGATGCCGGTAGCAATCTGTAATACTTCAAAATTGATTTTTTCATCGACACTGGCGATGGTAAATTCTATTTCATTGCTTACTAAGTATTTAATTATTGAAATTGCCATAGTTGTGTAATCACTATCATGTCCAAAAACGCGGTTACCATCGACTGTGTAAGGAGAAGATATTGTGAAAGAATTGGACTTTGATAGAATCAAATATCCGTGGAAATTTTGTACCTCACTCATTTCGATTTCTCCCATATACGTGAACTGCACAAGTGGCACCTGACCCGCCAACATTGTGCGATAGTGCATTTTCAGCATCTCTAACTTGTCGTGATTGCTCAACCTCGCCTCTTAACTGCTTGAAAATTTCAACAGTTTGTCCTGTTCCAGTAGCCCCAAGAGGATGGCCTTTTGACTTCAATCCGCCGCTAGGATTAATGCACACATCACCTTCATTTCTTCTTCCAGCACCGTCTCTAGCAAATTTACCGCCATTACCACGTTTGGCAAAACCAAGGTCTTCGGTTGCCAATAATTCAGCTATGGTAAAGCAATCATGTACTTCGGCTAAATCGATATTATGTGCTTCAATACCAGCCATCTGATAGGCTTTTTTTGCGGCATTTTGAGTGGCAATTAGTTGTGTTATTGATGGTCTGTCGTGGAGTGCAAGATAATCTGAAGCGGCAGCTGAGCCGTTAATCCATACTGGGTCATCAGTAAATTGTTTCACTACATGGTCTGCTGCTAAGATCACACATGATGCACCATCTGAGGTAGGGCAACAATCGTACAGTGTCAGGGGGTCAGCAACCATAAACCCGTTCTTGGCTTTGTCAAAACTAACATCTTTTCTGATGTGCGCCATTTCATTATCCAAGCCATGCCAATGGTTTTTGACGCTGATATTTACTAAATCGTCATGAGTTGATTCAAATTCATGGAAATACCTCCTAGCCATCAAGGCATAGGTTCCAGGAAAAGTTAGACCTGCCAATCTTTCCCATTCGGTGTCACCAGATACTCCTAACCAAAATCGTTTTCTTTCAGGAGTTAGATCGTTCATTTTTTCAATACCACCCGCAATCACAACATCTGCTTGACCACTTTTTATTGCCATCCAAGCGTCTCTAAGGGCGAAACCAGAGGATGCACAAGCATTCTCTACTCGCCTAACTGGTATTCCTTTCATGCCTGAATGTTCTGTTAACAACGCCGCAGTATTACCTAACTGTCCACCGCCAAAGGCTACACTTCCGATATATGCTTCATCAATTTGCTTCGGTTCAAAATCCTTGTCGACGCTTTGGAACGCATTGTAGGCAGCCTCTGCCCACATTCCTTTCATTCCTGATTGATGATTACCATATTTTGTTTGTCCTGCGCCGACAATGGCAACATCAACCATGTTAACCCCAAAGTGTCACAGCATTTGATTAAAGCGGTTGATTTTACTTATTCTAAATTAATATTGAAACAGCCAAAAATTCCGTAGATACTAAAAACAACCCCCAACCGGCTATAATCATGCTACGACAATGTAGAGAACGGTCCTGCTCGATTAACAACGGACACTTCAATGGTTCTAACTGCCCGGTATGTAATGAAGAAGGGAAATTCATCATGAGTGATAGGGAAGCTAACTCCCTTGGAAGAATCCTTGCACTGGTACTTCGTCATGCTCCAGAGAAATTCGGAGTGGATATGGATATCAATGGATGGGTAAACACAATAGAACTTTCTGAATCTATTTCAAAGCAAAGAAAACACTACCACTGGCTTAGAGGATGGCATTTTTCGGCAATAGCAAATTCTGATGAAAAAGGCCGATATCAAGTGGAAGGAGAAATGATTAGGGCTACATATGGCCATTCTATAGAATTAGAATTGGATCTTCCTACCGATGATATACCTGAAGCACTCTACTGGCCATGTGAAGAAGAACAAGTCAAAGCAATTCTAGAATTGGGAATAACCGCTGGTGACAGACAACACGTTCACCTTTCCAAGACAATCAACAAGGCAATGGAAGCTGGACATGTTAGAATCGCTAGGCCTGCAATTATGGAAGTTGATACAACTAGAGCAATTGCTGATGGCAACATAATTTATCGTGCAGGAAAATCAGTTTATCTGACTACAGATATGCCTGCTGATTACCTTTACCAGGTTGAAGCAGACGACCCAGTAATCTCCGAAATGGTTGCTAGATGGGAAGCTGAAGAAGAAGAGTAATTCGATTACTTTTCAATTGCCCCGCAAGCGGGGCAGAATCCTAGGTCAAGATCTAATGTACTACCACACTTAGAACAATTGGACAACCCAAGAGTTAGGGCTTGAGACTTTGTTGCAGGTGGTGGGGTCTCCAAACCTTCTTTCTGACTAACTAATAGCAATGGGTCTATTCCATGACTGACCAATTCAGCATACCGGTTCTTGAAAATAATCGCCTCCTGTATGGCTATTTCTAATTGCAGAATCCGATCATACCGCTCGATTTTATCATCAATCTCCATAGTTTCATCAAGACAAGCTTGTAAATGTCTCATGAATTCATCAAGTAGAGGTCCTTCTGCCATGTATTGCCACACAAGGACCATGTTCATCAAACCTTGTAAGTAATATATTTCCTTAGATGACTCCATGATGCGTGATTAAACTCAGTTTCAGTGACAATGCTATTGAGTGTTCCCCTCATCGCATTGACATGGATGATTGTATAGTCATAAAATTCGGAGGTGGTCTGATTACCGATAAATCAATGATGTGTACTCCAAACCATGCTGTCATTGATTCATTAGTAAATGTTGTAAGAGATTGCCTAGAAGATAATTTACGGGTAATTGTTGTACATGGAGCAGGTTCATTTGGTCATTTAAGATCTAAGCACTGGAAACTTAATCATGGTTACTTACCAGACTATGATTTCCTCTCGCAAGATGATTGTAAATCACAACAACATGCAGTTAGCCTAGTGCGTAAAGAAATGCTCACTTTGAATAAAATAGTTTTAGATGCATTTTCTAAGAGGGGTATTGCTACTACAAAATTACCACCTCATGAATGGGCTAGGAACACAGGTAGCAACTTCGATGGAAACATTACAAAATTATTCAATAATAATAAATCGGTTGAGATTACATTCGGAGATATCGTCGATTGTGATGAAGGGGTTTTCGGTATACTTTCAGGTGATGATCTAGTGGTCAGAATCTGTCAGGATATTCCCAATGTAAAGCGATTAATATTCGCAGTGAAAGGTGTCGACGGGATTCTAAAACGGCCTCCTGAACTGGCTGATGAGAGTGATTTGATTGAACATTGGTCACCCAGTACCGAGTATAGTGGAGTTCACAATAGCGAGATTGATGTTACAGGGGGAATTGGTCTAAAAGCAATAAGGGGTTCTGAAGTAGCAGCTAGCGGTGTTGATGTTTTCATTATCAATGGAGAAGAACCACAACGTCTGCTGGACGCCTGTAAGGGTATTTCAACCCGTGGTACTCAAATTTTTGCCGAATAATCTAATATGATAGGGGAACTATTCATTTATCGAGTTCTTGTGCAATGTATGGTGATGACTTGACAGGATACCAAATAGATGATGTTCCGTCGGTGGAAATCGATACTGAATTGCAACAGGTTTTGCAGCAGAATTCAGCAGATGAAGAACAGATTACTTTGATGTCTGAAGCAGTTATCGCAGTTGATGAACTGGATAATGAAATAGGTATGGCTTCAAAAGTGGCAGCACATTATGATGCGGGACAATTACATCGTGCTTTTAGTGTTCTTCTATTTAACCAAGAAAATAAGTTGTTGCTGCAAAAAAGAGCGAGTCACAAAGTTACATTCCCTAGCGTGTGGGCAAATTCTTGTTGCTCGCATCCGCTTTACTCTGAAAGCGAAAGAGACTTGACTAATGCAATGGGAGTAAAGCGAGCAGCAATTAGGAAATTACACCAAGAATTAGGTATTGATCCTAATTCAATCTCAACAGACGATTTTCACTTTATCACCAAAATGATGTATTCTGCGAGGATGAATAATGAATGGATTGAAAGAGAAATTGACCATATTCTAATAATTAAGGCAGATGTAGAATTAAACATCAATGAGAATGAAGTTTCTGATGTAAAATGGGTTTCTGAAGAGGAACTTGAATCGATGCTGGTAAGCAATGATTTGTCAGATGGTGAAATCGCTCCATGGTTCAGATGTATTGCATCAAGAATAATGACCGATGAGTGGTGGTCAAGTCAAGGTGACTTGGCTGAAATTGCCAAACTAAAAGATGACTTGATCCATGATATGGGTGATGTCTCACACATGCTAACCTATGCTACTGGTGCAGGTTTATCGACATCAATTATGGAAGTAAAAGAATTGGTGGAAAAGAGAATTTCTGATAGCCTGCGTGCCTCAAAGCACTCAAGGCTTTCTGATGCAATGATGCATTTGATTGGAGGTGGTGGAAAGCGCTTGAGGGCAACCCTCCCTTGGTTAGTTGGTAAAGCGGTTGGAGATTCCCATTCAGGTTTACTAGATATTGGAGCGGCAATCGAAATTGTGCATAATTTCACATTGGTTCATGACGATATTATGGATGATGATGACACTCGTCGCGGACTCAATGCGGTTCACATTGAGTATGGACTACCAACGGCAATAAATGCCGGCGATGCAATGTTAGCCATTGCTTTTGAAAGATTAGTTGGAGCGAAGGGTCTTGATCACAAGGACGTTGGTGCTATGGTAAATCGTTTGGCTTGGATGGTAAGAAGAGTAAGTGAAGGCCAACAATTAGATATTGAGTTTGAAGATAGAATCGCAGTATCTGAAGAAGATTATTTTGAAATGATTGAAGGTAAAACCGCGGTGATGTTTTTGACTTGTGCTGAGGTAGGTTCTCGAATGGCTGGAGCCGACGGTGACACCATTCAATGTATGGCGGATTGGGGTCTAGCGGTAGGGCTATGTTTCCAATTGATGGATGATTTAATCGATGTTCTTTCAGATTCGGCTACCTTAGGTAAGCCTGCAGGTTCAGATTTAGCTCAGGGTAAAAGGACATTAATGGTCATTCATGCTCTTTCCCAAAGTGATTCTAGCGAATTAGACAACTTAAAGTCTGTATTAGGTAAAGGTGAAGATGCAAGCCAAGAAGAAATAGATTTAGGCTTACTTGCCTTAAACAAAATGGGTTCTGTAGATTATGCTAGGGAAAAAGCTGAGATGTACCATTCAAAAGCCCATGCATGTTTAGACCGTTTACCAGATTCTCCCGCTATCTTAGCACTAAGAGAATTAACCGATTATCAATTGAAACGTATTAGTTGATTAACTCAACAATATCGCCGACATTGACATTGCCAGTAGATATTACTGATGCATACCATCTGGTGAAGTTGGGGTTTTTGCGATGAGAAATTTTGTTAAACTCACCATTAGCGAATGAATTTCTGATGGTTTTACATGGTGGTGCATCTTGAGTAACCACGATCTCTATTTCACCAATCTTTAAACACGTTCCAACTTCTATTGAACCTATTTCAATCCCTTCAATGAGGATATTTTCTCCTGTACTACCTGGTGAAATTGGATGTCCGTTAGAAGATAATGATTCCAATATTTCTTGTTGAAACAAACAAATCGCTTTATTTTTACCACCATGATGTTTCTTGTCATCTTGGTCATCGCCCTGGCAACCATTTAGTGTCACGCTAAGGGTATTGACTGGAGCTTTTGGGACTCCACCACTTGAGATATGTAAGCCAGTAACTTTGGCAGACATGTTGCTCAATCTGAATAGTATGATTCTGGATTTGGTTCGGGCTTAAGTCCTTTCCTGGTTCTTATTTCACCGACCACTTTCTCAAATAATTGAGGTGGTAGTGGTTCAAATCCGAGGTTCTCAGTATTCCAAACTGCTCGTCCTTGGGATGCAGCTCTAATGTCGTTGGAGAAACCGAATGTTTCTGCAATTGGTATAATTCCTACAACAGTGGTGACTTCTCCATCAGATGGCATATCTTCAATGATACCTCTTCTGTTAGTAACTTCTCTAGTGACTTGTCCAAGCCAGTCATTTGGTACCGAGACAAACGCTTTTTGCATTGGTTCTAGAATAATTGTTCTTGCTCTAACCATTGCACCCTTGATTCCATTTCTTACGGCAGGAATAGTTTGAGCAGGTCCACGATGAATAGCGTCTTCGTGCAACTTTGCATCAACTAATCTTACCATCATACCTTGAACAGGTTCATCAGCAATAGGTCCTTTGACACAGACTTCATTGAACGCTTCAATAATCAATTCACGTGTTTCGTGGAGGTTTTGAATACCTTTTGTGTCATTAACCAGTACATTAGTGCCCTTGATTGCGTATATTTTACGCATCAAGTCTTTGTCCATACCATGTTCACCGAATTTGTTACCAACTTCTTTGGAATCTTTGTTTCGAACAGGTCCATCTCCTAAACTTCCAGCCTTCATTGCCTCAACAACATTAACTGGTAGTGGTTCAATTTCAAAGTAAAATTTGTTGTGTCTGTTTGGTGATTTACCTTCGAATGGGCGCTTATGATTATTACCTTGAATACCTTCACGATAAACCACAATAGGTGGGCTTACACTGACTTTGATATTCTGTTCTTCTTCGATACGATAAACGGTAATTTCTAAGTGCAATTCACCCATTCCAGCAAGTAATGCTTCTCCAGTCTCTTGGTTTGTGGTTACTTGTAATGAAGCATCTGACTTAGCAAGTGATCTGAGGGCATCAATGAATTTTGGCAGGTCTTTCATACTCTTTGGCTCTACTGCCACTGTAACTACAGGGTCAGAGTAGTGACGAATAGCTTCGAATGGTGTGAATTCTTTATCATGTGATAGTGTAACACCAGCAGCCGCAGATCTGATTCCAGTTAGCGCAGCAATATTTCCTGCTACTACCTTTGGAACAGTGATTCTATCGCCGCCAACCATCATACTAACTTGTTGAACACGCTCTGGTTTAGCTGCGCCAATTGCATAAACCGACTCTCCTTGTGCTATTGCTCCAGAATAAATTCTTCCAACTGCAACCTCACCTGCATGCGGGTCCATCCAGATTTTGGTAATCATCATGGCTAATTCGGCTTCAGGATCGCAGTTCATCATAGATTTACCAATTTCCGATTCAAGATCGCCAGTCCAAATATTTGGTACACGGTACGGTTGTGCTTCGACAGGTCCCGGTAACTTACTTACCGCCATGTCTAGGAGAACTTCGTGAACTGGTGCTTTTTCAGCAAGCGTCTTTTGGTCTTCGTTGTTACAGTATTCAAAAATTTCCTTGAAGGATATGTTTGATTTAGCCATGTATGGGACAGTAATACCCCAGTTGTGGTAAGCAGATCCGAAAGCGACTGTACCATCACCAACTGAAACTTGCCAGCTTTTCTTGAATTCCTCAGGAGCGAATTGCTTGATTAATTGGTTGACTTTCTTGATAGTCTCAGTAAATCTTTCCATCATATCTTCAGGAGTTACTTGAAGTTCGTTGATAAGTCGGTCAACTTTATTGATGAAAAGTACCGGCTTAACTTTCTCTTTGAGTGCTTGCCTAACTACAGTTTCAGTCTGTGGCATTGGTCCTTCCACAGCACATGCTAGAATGAAACATCCATCAACAGCACGCATTGCTCTTGTTACGTCTCCACCAAAGTCAACGTGACCAGGTGTGTCGATTAGATTAATCAAGTAATCTGTACCTTCAACTTCGTGAACCATTGAAGCAGAAGCCGCATTGATAGTAATTCCACGGGCTGATTCCTGCTCGTCAAAATCCAAAACCCTTGCAGCACCTGCTAATTCTGATGACATCATTCCTGCACCAGCGATAAGGTTGTCAGACAAAGTTGTCTTTCCGTGGTCAATGTGTGCAGCGATACATAGATTACGAATCTGAGGTAGTATATGCATTACTTCTGTTGCTTTCTTGATATTGTCTTCTTTTCGGCCCATGTGTTCACCACTTCTCGATGTACCACCCACCAAAAAGGGGTTCTTAAGCAACTCGGATGTAGTTTAACATTTAATCAACTGTTTAGAGTTCACCAAATGCCATTAGAAATAGCAGGATAGTTGGTTAAATCTTGGGAAAAAAAGTAACAATGGCCCCAAATAATTTTGTCATCACCGTACTTTGCGGGGGTGATTTTTCTAATATAATATGGTGGAGTCATGTCAGCCCCTTCTATTCGGTCTAATTTTATTAAATCGTTTTTCAGGTCTTCGCTGAAATATATCTCGCACATGATTTCATTATTTCCATCCACTAATGCTGGATATTGTCCTAAATCATACAATTCCCCGAAAATTATGCCATCAGAAATGTATTTGCCAGTCATTACACTCTCTCGACTGTTATTCCTCTTCAATGTCCCATAAACAATAATATAGCCCTGATTAGTATTTTCCTCATTGCTTCTCGCTTTGGCTATGTCGGTAGTTGGCATTCCTCTGCGGCTTAGTCCATTTACCACTAATTCGTGATATTTATCTGTGGGATTATAAAATTCATCACCAGAATACTTTACCGAAATATATGTTAAGGCCTCAATTATATCACCGGTTTCGGTAATTACTTTTACTATCTTTCGGCCGTAATGTTTTGGATATCCTTCTTTGTCATCTAGGATTTCAATACTTTCATGGTCAACAATAAATAAACTTCCATATACTCCGTTTAAACCAAAATCTGCCTCTCGCAAATTAGCAGCACCGCCATTTCGGCCTGTAGAATAATGACTGTAATTGGTGACATAACCTGGCAAAAATGCTCGACAGTGTTCAACCAGTCCACTAGCTTGGTGGTTATTTGCAATACACCACTTTTTCCAATCAGCTAAATCTAAATTGGAGCCATAGGCGAAGTAATAGTTCATAGTTAGACAATAACTAACACCTAAATAAATCCAGTAGGCTAGCAGAACTGTAATGAATCATCTAGCAGATGATGCGATTCTCTCTAACTCTTCTTTCTTAGAAACAGCATACGAAGTAACATCGCCTGCTGAGGCTTTATTCAATTCGTTGATGATACAACTGGTTAATGTTCTCTTAGATTTGTGGGTTCCTTGTTGTGCACCCTTAGCAAGGTTTCTTAGCGCAACGTCAAGTCTTCTTGATGGTGATGAGTCAACAGCTTTGGGTTGTGATACCGCGCCAAATTTGATTCTTGTAATTTCTTCCATTGGTGCCCCGTTACAGATTGCATCAACAAAAGTTTGTAGTGGATTATTTCCTGATCTTTCAGCGATGTTGTCAAGAGCGGCCTCGAATGCTTTCATGGCTCCTTGTTTCTTCCCGGTGTATGGACCAGTACGCATCAGTTTGTTGATATATCTTTCAACAACTGATAACTTAGCTTTTCCAAACCAAGCATTTGCGTGTCTGCCGCCAGTATGCGGAACGCCTACTGTTGTCAAATTAATGTATGGTGCAAGACCTGGGTCTTTGCAAGTTACTTCAGAAGCATCCCACTTGCCAAAGACAAGGGTACCAATTCCTGCAATTGGTCTAATTTCTTCCTCTACCGGAGCGGTTTCTTCAACAATTTCTGCTTCTGACAATTAATCACCTCATCTAATTGGCTTCTCTTTTCTGCCACGTACCATTTCGTTCAGAGATACGCCGTTAACTTGAATGACTTTGTATCTGACTCCGGGGATGTCTCCGTAAGAACGACCCATGCGCCCACCGATACCTTCTACCATGACTTCATCGTGTTCATCGATGAAGTTAATTGCTCCATCTCCGGGAGCGAAGGCGGTAAGTTTGTTACCGTTTTTAATTAATGAAATCTTTACTGCTTTTCTAATCCCAGAGTTAGGTTGTTTGGCTTCGATGCCCACCTTTTCTATGACAATTCCCTTGGCTTGAGTAGAGCCTGCAAGGGGGTCATGTTTCGCTCTGGATTTGAGCATACGCTTCTTGTATCTACGGTCAGACCAACGGAATTTTTGTCGGTCTTTAGCCATCTTTGCACCAGCGAATAATCCTCTACCCATCATAATCACCTCATTGAAGCAATTCGCCGACTTGAAGCCCCTATTTAACAACGACCCTTGCTATGCGAGTTTTCGATAGACTGATTATCATAATTCAGGTGTTATTTACCATGGTTTTACCACATTCAGTATGAAAGGTTAAGCCATTGGTTCCTTTGGGTATAATATGGCCTTCAGAGACCATCTTGCCGCGGCAGAACAAATATCAGAACCAATCAGCCTAATTCACGGTATGTGGGAATATTCTAGAAGCCGTAACAACCCTATGTTATTGTTTGAAAACATTTCTGAAACTCCCGGCCATAGAGCTGCAGTTAATTTGTTAACGCGGGAAAGATTATGCGCAGCAATCGGGATCACACCCGAAGCATATATCGACACATTGGCTTGGGCTATGGAAAATCCATCCACACCGATACTAGTTGAACCGTCACAGTCTGAATGCTTTGAAAATCAACAAAGTCAAGTAAATCTGCTCGAAATACCAATACCGCATCACTGGCCACAAGACCGTGGGCGATATTCTTCCGCTAGTGTAATAATCGCTGAATATGACGGAATTAGAAATATGTCATTTCATCGTCAATTCCTACGCGATGAGAATCACACAGTTGTTCGATTAGTGCCTAGGCATCTAAGGACTATGATGACAACTGCAAGAGCAAATGGTGATACCGTGAAGGTCGCAGTGGTAAATGCGCCTGACCCAGTAGTATTACTGGCAGCTGCTATGTCGTTTGATGAAAATATCGATGAATTGACCATCGCTGCAGCATTGCATGAAAAACTGTACAATAAGCCGCTCAAACTTACTACTATGCCTAACGGCGTTGAAGTTCCAGCAGAATCAGAATACGTGTTTTGGGGCAATATTACTCTTGAAAACGATGACGAAGGTCCATATGTCGATATTACTGGTACTGTTGATGATGTTAGGCAAGAACCGGTGATTGAGTTTGAAGGTCTGGTTCATAGAAATAATCCTATCTTCCACGCACTAATTCCAGGTGAGGCTGAACACAAAACTTTGATGGGTCTACCAAGATCTCCAACCATCAAAGATGCGGTTTCGAAAGTTTGTGAATGCCTAGATGTTCACATGACTGAAGGCGGCTGTGGGTGGCTTGCAGCGGTGGTGAAAATACGTAAAAACAATCCTGATGATGCGCTGAAAGCCATTGAAGCAGCACTTGCTGGACATCGTAGCATGAAGATGGTAACAGTTGTGGACGAAGATATCGATATTGCAGACCCAGTTCGAGTTGAATGGGCAATGGTCACAAGATGGCAACCTGACCGTGATACAGTCATTTTATCCAATCAAAAAGGTAGTTCTTTGGACCCTTCAAGATATGAGGATGGTACAACTTCTAAAGTTGGATTTGATGCCACAATTGCTTTTGATGCTGATAAATCAGGATTTATGTCTGTACAATGAGGTGTTTAATTGGAAGGTGGCAGTAATAATCTGTTGCAACACCCAAGGCGTAACCTCGGAAACCGATACAGATCACAGGCAAGAAAATTTGCCAAATTAGCATCATTAGATGAATCAAGGTTTGATGACAACATCTCATGGGCTGAACAAAGTGCTCGTCAAGCAATATTATATGACTTCACAGAAGAGGATAATTGGCGCTGTTTGGCAGATATTAAGGTGATTTTAGGGGATGCAGTTGGACTAAGTTCAGTCCTAGAAGATGTGTTTTTAATCCTGGGCAGAGATCCTGAGCAGGTGGATCAGTTAACAGGAATAGATTTCTTGAAGTTAGGGCTTGAATTATTAGAGGCAGCCTTCGCAAGAGATCCACTCAACCCTGACATTTGGTGGGAACGGATTAACTCCAAAGAACTGAAAACAGATAGTCTTGAATCATTTGTTGTAAGATGTGGTAGATTGGATTTCAGGGATCAGCGAGCTAATATCATATTTGGTCGTAGAATTGAGCGAATACGAGATTCCGGGCAAATTGATTTATTCATTACTCTAGCAAGAAATCTTTTGGCTCACAGGCCACAAAACCATGAACTATGGATGGAACTTGGTAGGCTGTATGAGCGAAGGAATGAAGCAGAAGACGCTTGGATTTGTTATGACCATGTGCAGGACCTGAGACCCCATCAAACTCCTCGAGATGACTTCATGCAACGCTTGCATTCTCGAATGGATGGTCATGATAAGCAACAGTGGACTAAACCTCCAGTCTCCAAGCGACAGGAATTTTTAGACCAAATGGTGATCTTATCTGGTAGAGTTTCTGAACCGGTTGCAGATTATGTTGCTGATGAGACTATGAAGCAAATCATCAATAAAGATGAACAAAAATTAATTCAGTTAATTCAGCAGAGCAGTTTTTCAGAGGCTTTTTTTGTTGCCAGAAGACTTGTTGCCTCTGGTGAAGAGTGGGCTCTTGAATACTTAGAGCAAGCAAAACAGGGTTTGGATTAGTATGGCTCCTGATTTTGTTTTAGCTTGGATTACATCATCTGGGGAGAATAAACCATCCTTAACAAATGGGGGTCACGTAGTTTTTGTCAAACACCCTACTAGGGGTTGGGAAATACCTGGTGGCCACTTAGAGGCGGGAGAATCTCCAGAGCAAGCTCTTCTTCGGGAGGTATTAGAAGAAACGGGTCTCCATGTCTCCATTATCGAATGGAATAAAGAATATTATCAGAACGGTTGGGTAGCAAGTGTGGTCACCATAGAAAAGCCACATCAAAAATCTTGGCAGGTAAACGATTTAAAAGTGGAAGAAATTAAGTGGTGGGACTCAGTTCCTCCAGTCATCACTTGGACCAAACAAGAATTCATCGATTTAGATAACTGGTATTCTAATCTATGAGGGTTAGCACAGACAAGCGTTCTCCCCAAATTTTGGTGTGGACACTATCATCATTACAAACTTGAATCATGGCGGCTAATGTGGCGTCTTCCACTGCATCTGGTTCAGCAAATAGTTCTGAAAATTGTTCCAACTTTGCCAAATTTTTAGCAATACTTACCATCGCACGCAGATCGGGTCTATGCTCTCCAGAATTTGATTTTGGAAGGTTGTTAAAACACCAATCAAATACACCTTCAATATCTTTTGGATTAACCGATAATGTTGGCTCGTCTTCCTCAACAGTTCTTGGTTTAGCATTATCAACTTGTAATTGCATACGTTCCGCAGATTCATCCATATTTTCTAGTGATAGTTCGATAAACAATGTGCCTGCTTCAATCGCCATATTGGTTTGAAACGCTCGAATTGCGTGTTCATGTGCGTTCCATGCATGCCTTGCAGCATCAAACATATGGCCAAGAGAGGATCTTATTCTCGATGCACCTAATCTAGATATTGCGATTGTTTCTTGGGCGTGATTTCCATTTCTCGAGATTTCAGCGTACACATGTAATGCCATCAATGGAGCCCCTGTAGATAACAATAGTGCGGCTTTGTTTAACAACGACAAATCATGGTCTCTGCTAGCTTTGGCAACAGATTTAAGACGCAATTCTGCCCATTCAAGGTCATCTTTAGCCCCTTCAAAATCACCATTTTCAAACCGAGTCAAACCCCTTTCCATTCTAAGTCGACCTTCTAATTTCAAATCACGGGTCTCAGGTTTTTTCGCAATAGATATTGCATCATTTATTGCCTGTTCAAGCATATTATCCCCAAGCATTCTTCTTCTAACCAGGCCAATAGTCGCTTGTTCAGCCGGACTTAATTGTTCATTTATTATCTCAAATAATTCTGCAGCGTCTAAGAATAAAGCTGCTTCAGCGATCATCAACCATGATTCTAGTTCCATTTCGATTTTCCATTCATCCAATGTTGAAAAATCAACAGGTCCTTGTTCTCGCCATCTAGAAATAAATTTACCTGGAGTGTTAGGTACATCAATTTGTGTCACGATTATTCACCATTCCTCTTTAATTTTGCAATGTGGGCAATGAAGGAACTTTCTGCAGTTATACGGTCAGTGGTTCCAGTCCAGCCAGCTGCACCGTCATGGCCACCACCCTCGCCACCTAGTTGCTTGGCAATATCTTGCATGATTTTCCCTAAACTTAAGCCATCCGAGGTGGCGATTTTAGAGGCTCTTGCGGTAAGTCTTGTTTCACCATCTTTATTCCTACTAACCAAACTAATGTCTTGGCCTAGGCCAAGTAAAAGGGAGGCTAGTCTTCCTTCTAAGGTTCCGCAGTAGGAATGTATGATGCTCCATTCACCGGAATTTGTTGAATTTGCTCTTTGCATACCTCTTAACAAACTACCTCGCTCACTCGAATTAATTTTGGAGGTTTCCAACCATTCGACAAATTTTGCATAATCAATATTTGAGCCATTAAGAATTAGTGAAGCAGTAGTGAAAGATTCCTTACTGGAATGCTTGAATCGTCCACTATCGGTAATCAGTCCAGCCAATAATAGCTTTCGAACAGGTTCTGTAAGGCTATCAGGAGAATGTTTTGATAAATAGTTGGCGACTATTTCAGTAGTTGCAGATACAGGTAACTTAACCGATAAGTCAGTATCAGATAATACCCAATCATCAGTGATGTGGTGGTCTAATATGCATTTTGGAATGTGATCTGGTAAGTCAATGCCGACTTGGTTTGGAGCAGCAGCATCAACGATTATAATACCACCTAGATTTTTTGGCAAATCTGCTAATCCATTAGACAGTTTCCTAAACGGGGCAGACAGTTCTTGACATACCTTTTTGGAAACTCTGCCTAGGTGGAGTCCGCAAGCCAGCATGTTAGGGTTTGATGCTGCTAGAGATATCGCCGAACCTACCGTATCCATGTCTCCATTCATTCCAGTTAAGACCGGTACTGCGCCACGTTTGCAAGCACTATCTATCCATTTGTGTAATTCAACCAGCTGGCTGGTTACATCGATTTCGGATTGACTCAATTAGATCCCTCTAGAACCTTTTTTAGTTCTTCATATGAATTAACTAAATCAACTTCACGGGTTTGTAATCTTTCTAAATGCTCAGTTAAGGTGCTTACATCTTTATTGAGGACTTCGATTAGTGTTTGTCTATCTGCAACTTCAATCAAGACGCCACCAAGTTGTTGGTGTAGTGAAAGTTCTGCTGGTTGGTTGGTGACTGCTTCTGAGGTGGCTTTTAGTTCCATAATTTGAGCACTTAGGCTAGCCATTTGTTGTCGAACTGATTGAATTTCAGAGACCACTATCTGGAACTGTTCCATATCACTCATATGCTCACCATTTAGGCTCAAACGTTACTGGTTGATGAATCCTCGCTATGGTCCAATCCATCTAATACTATCATTAATGAATCAACAGCAATCAATCCACGTATTCTGGTATTCCACATGGCGCGTAAATCTTTTGCTTTGTGTTCAATAATTTCGATAGAGAACGATTTTTCATTGTTAATTATCTCGCAATCTGTAATCATAGCAGCCTTAAGCGACGAAGTGTTTTCACTAGAAGTTGATTGAACTTCTAGAGTCAATTTCCATGTGGCGGACATGTAGGTCCTCCGGATTGATTATTCTTCTTCGGATTCTAGAAGACTTCTTTCGTAGTCCATTGCAGCTTGCTGAGCGATGAATGCCATATCAGCAGTAGTCGCCCCTTCAACAGATCTTCTTAGAATTCTACTGTTAGCATCAGATGCTCTGGTGAATGGTTCCCAAGCGCCGCCGGCGAATGTGTAGTCGCATTTGTTACAATGCCAAATACCCACAGACTTTCTAGTGACTTTCTTGTATTGACAAACCGGGCAAGTATATTTCTTGCTTTTCTTTGCCATAGCAGAACCTGCATTTCTTCTTACCGATACACCATATCTTGCGCCAAATTTGGCGGTTGCTCCTGCTTTTTGGGTTCTCTTAGCCAATCAGTTCGCCTCCTTTTCTGCTACAACTTTTCTTAGTTCCGCACACTTGTTTTGCGCCACCTTGAATATCTCTGCGAATTCTGCGGGCGTGAATACCCCTCTTAACCCCTTTTGTAGGGAGTGGAGATGTCCTTCATCGCCAATTGTGATGTGAATTCGCTCGTCTCCGCCCAATTCTTCCTCTTCACAAGGGTCGTAAATGTAGCGTCCACCGACTCTGGTGAACGAAGCCATAATTGGGGTGCCTTTAACAGGAAGTGTGTAATCTTCACCGACATCAAATCGTTCTGCTGGAACTACTGCTGTCCTAAGTGCTGCTATTGCGGCAAGTCCACAAGCATCGAAAATATTACCACCGTCAGAAAGAACGTGAATGTCTATCATTACTCCCCAAACTTTCTCGCCAGGAATAATACACAGGCTGTTCATATCAATACATCCGGATTCCCTAATGCCTCTATCAACTACTCTACCAAGTTCTATCGATTCAGGTGATGGAGGTCCCGGTTCGTATTTTCTGTGTGCTACTGGTCTAAGTTCAGCCCCACACATCAGGGAACCCTCTGCTGGCCGGTCAGGCCAAGGTGTTCTGATTTCAAATTTGACACCTGCATAAACAACAGTCTTACCCATGGTTACTTTTGCTGAGCCTTCAGCATTGTACAGACAGTCTGTTTCTAAAGTAAAATCTCGGCCCTCAAATCTTTCTCGACCATCAATTCTAGCATCTTGTTCGGCTAATCTTGCGACTTCTTGACGCAGTAAGTTTGGTACTAGTTGAGCCATTAGTTCTCACTCTCCTCGTATCGTGCTCTTAAAGCCTCAACCATAATCTCATGAATTTCTCCAGCGGCTTTGAAATTGTATTCCATTGCTAGGTCATATTCCTCAGGTGATAAATCTCCATCCATTTGTAAGAACGCAATTTCTCCTGTGTTTGGTAGAATTCCTACTGGAAGGTCTGCTTGTCCATAATTGTCTTCTGCTTTGTCCAAATCTAGTACGACAGTCCCTTCGATCTTACCAGAGGCGACACCAACAATCATGTCACGCATTGGGATTCCAGCATCAGCAAGAGCTACAGATGCAGCGGTTATTCCAGCACATCTGGTTCCTGCTTCAGCGGCTAATATCTCTATTTCTACTCGGATTTTAGCACGTGGATAGCGCTCTACTAAAACAACAGATTCTAGTGACTCTGCAGTAACCTTGGAAATTTCCCTAGACCTTCGATTGAATCCGGGCCTAATTCTGTCGCTAGTTGAGAATGGTGCCATATTATATCTAACATCAATAACAGCTCTATCTTGTCGCTGAATCTTCCTCGGGTGGGCTTCCATTGGTCCATAAACGGCTGCTACTGCAACGTTTAGTCCATGAGTCACCATTGCAGAACCATCTGCTGCTGGTAAAATCCCCGCTTGGATTGAAACAGGTCGCATCTCATCGACCTTTCTACCGTCTAATCTTAGTCCGTCTTCTCGTAATAATTGTACATCTCCGTATCCGCCCATTAAGCATCACCTTTTTTATTGAATTTTTTCTCGTGTTTTTTCATTGCAGAATCAAATGAAGATTTATGTCCATGTTGTTTTGCAATATCTAGTGCTTCTCTTACCCAGTCGATGCCATTTTCATTCCCATCAACCCAAACTCTGCCGTTTTCACCAACAATGATTCTACAATCACTGGTTTCTTTCATACGGTCTAGGTTTGCATTTCCTTCACCACGGATTCGATCCAAGTGGTTTACTGGTACATCAATTACAGCACCTTGTGATAATCTTCTAAGTCCAACGCCTTTCATAGTTAACACTACATTGTGGCATTCATCAACTTCCTGAACTCTAGCAAGAGAGCTGTCTCCAACATTCATGTGTTGTCTTGCTTGACCATATTCTACTTTCCATGGTGCTAGTGACATAGGAAGTAAGCCTTGGAATGAACCATTAATGTCCATAAACCATAGATTATTTCTAACCTCTGCAACATTGCCGATTACCAGATCTCCTGAACGTGGTATGTATGGGCTATTGATTGGGTCAACGGATATGGTTCCGTTATTTTCTCGGACCCAACCGAGTTTAGTTGCTATGATTTCGTCGTTGTGGACGATTGCGCCACTTCCGACACGCATCCCGGTCAATGACCCAATGGTCATTCCCGGGGTCACTAGGCGCTGCTCGGCGCCGCTAAGACCTTGGGACATTTCTTTCTCTCCGAACCGGCGACTGGCCAACCCATGATAAACTCAACCCTTGACGAACGGTAATTGCAATCACATTTCTTTGACTTCAGTTTGTGAAGAGACTTTCATTATTTGGCCGATAATTTCCCCTTTCATTCCAGCAGGTATTTCGATTACACAAGCCCAGGTTCCATCTTCTAGCCAACCATCTTTGACGTGATAACTACGCAGAACTCTCATAGCACCACCATATCCAGAACCGGGCACTTTGAAAGCAAGCCTCATTGTCTCAAAAGATAAGGGGATTAACACCTTTAATTTATCAACGGCATCTTTAATCTGCAGTTCCAACTTTTTGAACGGATCTACAGAATAGCGAGATTCTTCTAATGCTAGTTCAATTCTAGTGACTGGGTGAGGACTTTTTGTTCTTGGATCGACAGCCTGGCTATGTATGTGATGGATGATTTTCTGGCGCATTTTCTCAACAATCGCTTTGCGTTGAATAGTGGTTAATTGGATACTGCCTTTATTTAGAATTGTCTTAGCAATTTCCAAAATATCTTGGGTGCCGAAGGTATTCTCTATCGCTTCTTCGGTAGGTCTTTCTCCACCTCTTGCGTCGTGAAATACCTCATCCATGGCAAGAAAGTCATCGATATTTATTGAGTCCGGATCATTTTTGAAATCGTCGACCATTTCAGGGTCGACTAGTAATTCGTAGCGCTTGCCACCCTTTTCCATCCTTGCTAGCACTGAGTTATCTAGGCTGACCATGTATCTCCCTCATGTTGTCCATGTGGAAGGTGTCACTTCATCTTGACGGTTACTCTTCAAGAGGCTTTAGACGGTCAATTTGCTTATTGACATCATCTCTATCGAGGAATCTGTAGCCAGATGAATCAATCACTGCGACTTCTACAGCGTCACGGTTAAGTTCTGCATCATTGGCATTTCTCAATGCTTCTAGGCCTAATTTCATAGCGGCGTTTAGAGTTAGGGTATCTTTCCAGTTCTTTTCGAAGTATTCGATTACTGTATTTCTTCCGCTACCAATTGCCCCAGCATGATAGGATTGATATGCACCACTCGGGTCTGTTTCAAACAGGTGAATTCCGTTATCATCAACTCCACCAATTAGTAGTGCTGTACCAAATGGTCTTGAACCACCATATTGGGTAAATGATTGCTTAAAATCACAGATTTTCTTCACCAAGACGTCAACAGGAACTGTAGCGCCGTAGGTGATTCTGTTGATTTGAGCCTCAACCCTTGAGCGAGCGACAAGTTGCCTTGCATCTGCCATCAATCCTGATGTTGCGACACCGACATGGTTGTCAATTTTGAACATTTTTTCAATAGATTCAGGGATGATTAATCGGCTGATAATTCTTTTGTCACAAACTAAAACTACGCCATCTTTGAATTTTAATCCTGCGGTAGTAGTACCACGTTTTACTGATTCTCTTGCGTATTCAACTTGAAATAATCTTCCGTCAGGGCTGAATGTTGTGATTCCATGATCATATCCTCTTCCACTTGGTTGCATCTTCTCACCTATCTATTCCTCGAGTCGACACTTTATGAGCATGAGGGTCACATAGCCCTGTGTCTAGTCGAAGTAATGAGCAATTTTCTTCGACCCATATAACTCCTACGAATAGATAATCAATTTCATCAGTAGTTAGTTTCTGGAATGCAATATGCGAGTAGCAATTCTGTCATCAGGTGGTAAGGATTCTTCAGCGGCATGGTGGTGGGCAACTTGTCGAGGTTGGGAGGTGACTCACCTAGTGACGATGATTGTTGAAGGTAATGATTCAATGATGTTTCAAATTCCAGGAACAGAAATAGTCGGTCATCAAGCAAAATTATCTGGCACGACATGGGTCTCAATAAAAACTCAAGGAATTGAAGATTTAGAAGTAGATGAACTGGAGCAATCCCTCAGCAATTTGTCAATCGACGCTCTAGTATGTGGTGCTCTACGTTCGGATTATCAAAAAAGTCGAATAGAGCGAATGTGTCATCGATTAGGAATTATTAGTTACACACCTCTTTGGCATCAATCGTCACTGGGTCACATAACTGGATTGGTGGAACACGGTTTTGGAGTAGTTATCACAAGTGTAGCATGCGATGGACTTGATGAATCATGGTTGGGTGAACTCTTAACAGAACAATCGTTGGCCAAACTAATTGAGTTATCAAATAAGTTTAGGTTCAATGTTGATGGCGAGGGTGGAGAATATGAAACTCTGGTTGTATATGGGCCTCACTTTTCAGGCTCGATAAAAATCGAGGGTGAAAAGCAGTGGTTAGGCCGTAGAGGCCACTATAACATCAACCAAATTTTGAACTCATTTGATGGCTTCTCTAGCTAACTGAACACACTCGTCAACAATCTCTCCAGACACGCCGATGTGATTCATAGGGTCGAACATTTCTTCTAATTCCTCAGCAGAAAATGCTGCAGCTATTGCAGGTGTTCTACTACAAATATCGATCAGTTCAATTTTTTTGTCGACCGCTTCAAACGATGCTGCTCTTAATATTTCATGGGCTTCATCTCTTGGAATTCCATGTTCAACTAATTCAATCATTACCTTCTCAGCCATCACTAGCCCACGCTGCGATTTGATGTTCTCCATACAACGCTCAGCATCAACCCACATATTCTTCAAAACATCAGTCGTTTTGGCCATGACGTCATCACATAATGCTGAAGCATGGGAGAGAGTAAATCTTTCACTAGATGAATTAGCTAAATCTCTTTCGTGCCAAAGAAGGGCATTTTCGTAAGTTGGTATTATCATAGAGCGAACTATTCTTGCAAGTCCACTAGCATTTTCAGATTTAATGGGGTTTTTCTTGTGCGCCATTGTTGATGAACCAACTTGTTTCTCAACATCAAATCCTTCACCAGCCTCAGCAATTTCAGAGCGCTGCAAGTTACGCACTTCTTGTAATATCTTTTCACATGTAGTTGCGACATTGGCTAACCATGAGACATATTCCACATATCGGTCCCGTCCAACAACTTGGGTAGTTGCCAGCGGTACCCCAAGCCCTAGATGGGTCAAAATCAATTCCTGTAACTTTCTAGCATGCACACCTTGTGCTGCACCGGTTCCAACAGCCCCGAGGAATTTACCAACAGCAATTCTTGGACTTCTCTCATCAAGTCTAATCAATTGTCTTCTTAGTTCATCCAGCCATACTGCTGCTTTTAGTCCAAAAGTAATTGGAACAGCCGCTTGACCATGAGTTCTACCTAGCATCACAGTGTCCCTTTCTCGCTCTGCTACTTCAGCACATATACTGATGAGTCCACATATTCTAGACCGTAACATAACCATACTGTCTCTCAACTGTAATCCTACAGCAGTATCGACTATGTCATTGGATGTGGCTCCTAAATGGATACACCAACCAGCATCACCTGCTGCTTCAGCCATCGCTTTAGTCAAAGCCATAATGTCGTGCCGAGTTTCTGCTTCGATTTCTGACACCCGTTCTTTGGTAACCGATGTAGGGTTAGAAATTGCTGCAACAGCCTCATAGTCTTCTTTAGAAACTCTACCAAGTTGCATGTGTGCCCAAATTAGGGCCCTCTCAACTTCTAATTGTCTTTCATGTCTTCCAAGCTCAGACCATATATGTTTGAACTCTTGCGACCCGTACCGGTAATCTAGTGGACAGAATGCCATGGTAAGGGGTCTTGGACAACATCCTATAACATTTCGATTAAAATCTTATTTAGGTTATCTCCGAAAACACCCGACAACCGGTAAAAGTTATCCAATTGCATTAACTTGCCAAAATGTTGAAACCCTTGTTGATGAATTTAGCCTCAATGTCCGATAAGTCTGTCAATGTGGAGAGTAGAACATCCTCTCAGGATAAAAGATGGACAATAATGGCTGCATTGTTGGGTACTAATACAGCAGTAATGTTGTTTCAAGGAATAGAACAAGAATCAAATCCAAAATTTATTCGAGAAATTGCTTTAGCAATAATTGCTGCAACTTTACCATTTCAAGGGATATATTTCCTTATCTATACATTTTTGATGGAAAATTCTGGCAAACTTAGCGATGAGATGAAAGATCGTTTAAATCGAGCATCGGCTGTTTGTCAATTAGTAGCTTACATATCACTGGTCGGTGTCTGTATGATGTGGTATAATATCTCTAATTATGTCGGAGTATTTTTCATTATATCATCACTGCTGGCAATAATTTTCATTCGAATTGCCATGAATCCAGCCAGCATCGAAGCGTCAAGAAAAATTGAATCAACTGAGTAATTTTAACGCTAAGCCGGTAATTGTTGCTACAATAAGCAGCAAAATCATCATAGTTAACGGTCCATATTGATTCTTATCATCCATGGCAGTTCCAAGGAATCCATCTCGAGATATTGCGTGTCGCAGACTATCAGCCTCTGCATATTCTCCTTGAGGTTTACGAGGAATTCGTTCTCCCTTCTTAACCACGAAACTAACTTCCGTTTTGTCCACTTTTTCGTCCTCAGACATAGATGATGGTCGAGGGGGTAGGTCAATAGTATTTCCATCATTTAGCCAAAATAGTCATTCACTTTAGGCAACACACCGTAGTACATGCGATGGGATGCTCGTCACTCAGGAAATAGGATTCATTTAGCAATCGAGGGCAGTTGTGGCGGCACATCAATTGGCTTACATATGGCTGCAGATGAGATAAATGACGGTAATAGAGTACTTTGGGTGGGTCTTGAAATGCCAAATCCTAATCGATTTCCGCAATTATTTGCCCACCTATCACCAGTTGCATCCTCAAAATTTCATGCTATGATGATGTCTGGGACTCTGGATAAGGCTGTTGATGCAGTAATTTCTGCTGCCAATAATTTACCTTCAGTTTCGTTAATAATTTTGGATGATTGGTGTGAAAAAAGTGGGAAAATTACTAAACAAGAGCTCGTTGAAATACAGCGTTGTTCGGATAATGTCAGCAAAGAAATAAAGATAATTTTGATTAGTAAAGGTACTGTTGACGCTAGTGGTAAAAGAATTGGCGCTATTTTTGCCAGAAGTGAAAATTATTTCAAAGAGAATGATTTTGAAATTTGGACTTTGGCTAAAAGTCAAGATGGTCACTACAGAAACCTATCTATTGATGAAGAAGTGACTAAATTGAGGATTGTAGACGAAGGATTAGAATTAGTTGCTTAATCATCCATTTCGCCTAATAATTCAGCCATTTCTTCTAGTGCGTCATCATCTGGTTCCTCAAATGCAGTAGGGTCCTTGGCCCCACCACCCATTTGATCTGAACCAGCTACCTTTGGGGCATTTACCTCAACAGAAGACTTACGGTTATGTCTTGCCTGGTTTAGGATAAAGTAAACCATGACAAAAAATGAGATAATGAATATAAAGTAAGCAATATTCTTGGTAGTTGATTCATCAACCATGTCGCTACTAAGAGGGTTCGATTATTGTACCTTGCCCTGATGATAATTGATAATCCTTAATTCCAATCTAACGGTTTAGCCAAATGTCTTCTAGCATCATTAGGTGGTTGAACCCAGTTGTCAAAAGGAGGTTTCCGTTCAATTTCACACCACAGTATTTGTGAGGTTCTACGACATTTCGGGCACCTTACTGCCTGATTTTTCCCCATTGATTTCATTGTTACCTGGCAATCATCGCATAATGGGCGTTGACGATTAGGTTTGGCCTTGAGTACACGTAGTTTTTCTAAATGAACAGATTGATCAATCGCTTTTAACCCGTTAAATTCTATTAAATCTCCTTCTTGTAACCACTGAGATAGAAGTTTAACTTCTCCTGATTCACCAAAGGCTAATAATTTCCCTTGATGTTGGGTTTCAATCACAACAGTACCTCGTTTCAGAACATTAATCTTAGTAACAATACCAGTCTTACTTTCAGTTAAGTGATCATCTGTTGCTTGGTTAGTTTTGAAAATCATGTACCCTTCGACTTGTTCAGTTTTGGCAGCAGAAATTAAAATTTCACAGTTTTTTTCTGCTGCGGAATGTGTTTTCGCTCTTAATCCAAATAAAACAGGACAGTTACCCCTAGGAGCGATTAGAATATTTTTTGACCGCATATCTCGAGACATAAATGTCTCTGGGTCACTGTCAACAAGCTCTAGAGCAGCAATATCAATATCTCGCCTTGTTGAATTGACAATACATTTGTTCTCACGCCAAGATATTGCTTCATATGTATGATTCACTCCAGGCCAAGTTGCTGCCGCAGAAGCACCAATTACTCCATGTCCACCCCAGGAGAAGTCTGCCTTTGGCACTTCGTTTATTGTTACTTCCCTAGTGACCGCAGACCAATAAAAATCATCTTGTGGCTGAGTGTTATACCATACCATTCCAGGGTCTGCCGGATACTGTTTTCTTTGATAGTCTTGCGAAATTGATATTTGGTCCTTGAGTGGCAGTATGTTTTCATTCCACCAGTTGTTCAAAAATGAGATCAATTCATCTTCATTATCTTCGGTTAAAATTTCAATAGCTACTGCGGCATTACCGCGAGTTCGTTGTGCTGCAAATGGCCATAATCTGACAAGTCGGGGGTTTTGATAGGCGTACTTTGTCGGCAAATCACAAATTAATCGATACAATGTATGTGTTGTGCAACCACCGTTGATGTGGTCTGTATCATCAATTCCTAGCCAGCCCATATTATCACCTTACAGGTTGGAAAACATCTCCAGAGTCCAATGGGTTTAGCAATCTATCTTTTACCTCAACAATCCCAATATCTGCTCTCACTTTGAATAATCTGGTCCCAAAACCCCAACCTGCTCCTAAATCACTTTTCCTGTCACCAACCATAATATCAAGTGTGTTAACCGGTTTTGGCTTATCCTTCCACCAATTTATGTTTGTTGCCACCTTGGGAATGGGCACGTTTTTGTTCAATTTCAATGGTAATACTAGATTGCTACGTAGGATTTGGTCTCCTAAATACAACATTCCTGGCATTGGTTTGCGGCATGAGCAACGGTCAAATTGTCGATGTGGGCAGGTTATAATCAGATCGACAAATGCATCGCTATCAATTGATAGCATAATTCTAGATAACTCACTGTGAATTTCATGGAGCCTATCTTCATCCCATAGTTCTCTGAATATAGCTGACTGGTTAGTGACTATACATATTTTGAAACCTAATCTTTTGAGATCGCCAATTGTTTCTGCTGCCCCGTCTAAAAGAATTAATTCCTCTGGATTGTTGATATAATTAGGGCTACCAATGTTGAGTACACCATCTCTATCGACAAATGCGATAGCGCCATTTGGTTCTACACCTTCTGGCCACTTGTTGGGATATACCTCCACTACCGCTCCCAACATGTCTACCCCTGGGTAATTATGTAGATGTTATTTTGCATTCAATGCAAGTTTTCAAATCGACTGAGTGAGTCGGCCTAGCATGGAGGCTCAATCATTAGTTGCACTTATTGGAGCAATTGGCTTGATCTCCCTAGCCCTCTCATGGCACCTTAGAGGCGGTAATTCAGTAAGGCTGGCGCAATTAGGATGGATATTAGTTGGTATCTATTTCTTCTTTGGTGCATGGAAGTATCAAGAAAAGGGCGATCTATTACTGACAATGATGAGTTTGATTGCTTTGCCTTTAACTATCGGGTTAGCCTATTGGGAGTCTAATACTACTGATAAAAAGTCAAGAAGTGCCCTAAATTGGGCTAGAGGAGCAATGGCTTATGCTGGTGGACCTTATCTGTTAATTTCACACATCCCTTGGTTGAATGTTTTAGCAATTTGGTTCGTTGCATCCCAAGTCTCCCTATTCTATCGATTATCAGGAACGGGCGATATCGAACTTGGTGAAACATGGGTTGAAACTACCTCTGGAAAGGTTACTTGGGACGAATGGGGTGGGAATCGATGGTTTAGTGCTGAAACTATTGGTGAGTTTCCATTTCAGACTGAACTTGTCATGGCTGATGGTTCATTTATTGGAATAAATTTCGTACTAGCCTGTACTGCTCTACAATCCATGGTTATATTCATTGGAGCAATTTCTGTTTTGGACCTTGGATGGAAACGCAGAGTTCGTGCTATCTTGTTTACTATACCAGTAATTCACATTTTGAATGTGTTTAGAAATGTAGGTCTAATTTGGATGCATCAAACCTACACTGCATGGTCATTTTATGGAATGAACGTATTTGAATTTGGGCATAATTATGCTTCAAGATTCGTATCACTATTCGCCATGTTTTTTATGGCTTTAATTATGTTTGAGATTTTACCAGAACTACATCGGCACATAGTCAGACTTCTCAAACCACTTGGCATAATGCAGCCAAACAAGAAAAAAACCTAATTCTTAGACCATGGATGGGTTGAATCTTTTCTCTGCCACTTGTTGCCAGTCCCTATTGGATACTCTAATACTTCCATACCATTTGAATCAATCATTCCTAACAATTGGTTTGGAGGTGCTGATGGTTCAGCAATTAATTGTTCGAATAAATTTTCTTCGACCACAGCGTTTAGTGGTGTTTCTATTAAATTATTATCGGGTTGACTAATTTGGGTGTAATCTAGGTTTTGCTTGGGCAAATCTGGAGTTTCCTTGAATATCTCTTGGTTATTATTTTCCATTTGCATCATTCGATCAGACATGTCAAATTGTTGCTCAGAATCCCAAGTAATTTGGTTATCCTTATTGCGTGAATTTCTGGATACTAAGACTAGCATTGCTAGCAAACCAATAGCCATAATTGCTCCAGCAGAATAAATCAAATCATTGGCAACACTAGGTGCTAAATCGGCATTATCTCCAACACCATCACCATCAGAATCTTTGGATTCATCAGGGTCATTAGGGAACAAGTCATCAACATCGGGAACTCCATCACCATCACCATCAAATGCATCAAATGTTGTTGAACACAAGAGGGCTAAAATTTCTATTTCAGATTGGGAAATACGTAAGTTAGAGTCGGTATCAGTTTCAAAGAAGTTAAATTTATTTTCATAAACTTGAGATGATAATATTTCGATACTTACTTCTCTATTATCTGGAGACAACTGATTAAAAATAAACTCTATTTCATTGTCACAATTACAAGATATTTGTAAAACTTCGGCAAATTCTACCTCGGAATCTTGGTTTAAGTCTAGTTCTGAAAATTGTAATGATTGACCATTTATCACAACTGTTTTGGCTTCAGCTTCACTCAGCAAACCATCTCCGTCGATGTCTTTACTAGTCATTTCCTTAGTTGCTAAATCTCGACAATCCTCGGTTACCATCGGTTCTTTTGGTTCGTCTACAGGATCGATAAACTCCGAGTAAACCCATGAAGCAATTATACTCACTTCACTGATGTCTTCCAATGCATTTAGTGTGATTTCAAATCGGCCATTAGCCGGTAAATTAATCAATATATTTTGTTCTGTACCATCTCCATTTGAGGTTACCGATACTTGTTCTGCTACGGGGTCGGCGCTAGGTCGCTGTCTACCTGATTCACCAAAACCATCCTCAAAGAAATCAAAGAAGTCATCAAATCCAAAATCGATTACGTTGCCAATGGCTTCTAATTGTAAACTTCCACTTCCACCATATGTTGAAATGGATAAGTAATCGCCAGGCTTCTCTAAATCTATGAAGAAATTCAGTGACTCACCAGCGGGTGCTTCTATGCCTGACACTTCGTCTTCGTTGAATAATTGTATTGGCGTTCCGTCGTATTGCCAAACATATCTGTCTTCAAATGAAGCTGTTATTTTCACCTCACCAAAGACCATATCGGTCTCTAACAGAATGTACCACATTCCGGGTGTTGGGTCATTAAATCCGATCTTATCACCAGCCCCTGGACTGTTGCTGTTGTGAGTGAAATCTGAATAGGTGGGTGCTTCGGCCAGTTTCATGAATAAAGAGGCTTCACCAAACCCGGGATTAAGGTCAACTTCAAGACGTTCTGTACCTTGAGGGACATTTATTTTGAAGTATTGCAATAATCCATCATATCCACTTAGCGGACCGTATGGGATTCCGGGCGTCAGTTCAATAGCATCCTCTGGCTCGATATTTTCTGGTTCATAAGTCAAGGATGCTGCTATAGTGAAGTCATTTGCTCTGCCAAATGTATATGCTGCAACATAATATATGGCTGGTTCTAAATCATACAGCGTTACTTGATGCTCATTGCCAGGTCCACCATCCCAAGCAGATTTTTGCTCTTCCATGCCCATTTCCTCATCTTCAAAAAACGGATCTTCAAATCCAAAGAAAACTCCAAACGGGTCAGGGACAGTTCCCCAAGATATTGCTAAATCTACATTGCCGTTACCGTTGTAAGTCTTGACAGTTAGTGTAGACAAATTTTCTGTAACATCAACATAGTAATACAATATGCGTTCTTCTTGAGGTGTTCCTCTGCCACCTTCAATAGTTTGGTCAGTGACCGGGATGCCGTTAATCAGTTCAGTCATCTCATCAAGTTCTGGAGGAGGGTCGGCAACTTCCATGTAAGAATAGATTACTAAATTTTCAAGATCTTCTTTTGGCACTATCACCATCCAAAGTATACCTTCATCAGGCCACGACCATTGTTCAAACATAAATCCCCATTCCATGGTTGCATGACGATCATGGTTCCAAGAATTTGGGATATATCCGTGGCCAAAGTAGGCATCGAATTTTTCTCCTTCATCCCAGAAAAAGTCCTCAGATTCATGGTATGCATCAATCATTAGACTGCTTGTAAGTGGTCCAATTTCTATGAAAAATAGTAACTGGTCACCAACTTGTCCTGAAATACCACTCAATTCTTGCTCGCTGAATAATTCTACTGCTTGAGCAACGATAGTCCCGTCAGGCATAACCCATGATGCGCCATCAATTTCACCAGTCCTATTTTCATATACACCAGCAGTTAAACTTCCTTCTCCTTCAGGGAATTGCCAAGATGTCGACTCCGTTGAGTTACTTATTGTCACATTGTCAATCATACCACTAAAGTAATTACAATCACAACCAGCACCCATTTTACCGATGAATAATTCATCACAGTCTGCTCCAGATTGATAACAATCATTGGAACCAAAATCCCCCCGTGGAATGTTCGTATCCTCAATAGCAATAAGACCAGCAGGCTCGCCATTTATGAAAAATTCACCATATATTCCAGCTTCTATTATGACACTTACATGAGTCCATTCGTCGGTATTTATGCTGACATTGGAAGTCGGGTGTCGAGAAATTGAATATTCACTGGAATATCCTAAGTTGCCGTTGTTGATATAGAGGCCCCAACCATAATCTCCTAGCATAGTGATGAAATTTAATCCAGACGTATCAACCATGTTTACCATTGCTGAAATCTCAATGACTTCTGAGTAATTTGGTAAATCTTCATCAATGACAATTTTATCATCAATTCCATCAAACCTAAGTGCATAATCTGCACCTGGACCAACTTCTACTACTCCATATACCGGGAAATATTGTGGGTCGTCTTCTAAATCGTTCCAATAGCCTGGCATGATGTTACCCATGTTGGTACTTGCAATGTGGACATAATCTTCTTCTCCATTGGCGGATGGTTGCTCAGCCCCCCAGTTTCGATACAAAAAGGGGGTGCCATCATGCCATCGATAGTCCCCTTCAGAATTAAAGTCTGACAGACCTATCCACAAATGTCTAGAAAGGTTATCAAAATTAGCAAATGTGTCCATTAACCATTGATTTTCTTGCTGATCATCTACGGTTACTAGGAACCCATCTAGACCTAAAGCGACTTGTGCAGATTCACCCCAAGATGCTTCGCTCAGCAAATGGTATGTATTGTTGTTGTAGGGATTTATGGCAGTGTGTAAAACTGCAATGTCTGATACATCTTCTGCCTCAACATTAGTGGATAGCAATGGTGCAGAAAGGGAAATCAGGAAAATACTGACCAAAAGGAGAGATTTCGAATATTGGTTCATGTTATCGTTTCTGTCATGTAACGGTCCCATTAAAAACTAGTGGTTGGCTGATTGCGGTTCATCTCTTCATTTTTTTGCCACCAATTCTTAGTTCAGTCTGAAGTGGCATTTGGTGCTCCCAAGCAAATTCTTTGACTATTCTCCAACCTTTTTCTGAACCTTCATAGTCTTTAACTTCGATTATTTTGTTTCTAGTATTAGCTTTAAAAGCCGCTACTGGCTCTGCATTTTTGAAAACTAAGTAGGCAGAACCAAAGCCAAACCGCTCTTTCATTACATCTGCAAAATATGGTGCTATTGGGTCACTTGGCGGCAAAACGAAATCCCTTATGGGTTTGATATCTTTGGCTTCTTCAAGTAATTCTTTTCTACCCCAGCAGACTTCATGCAAATCCTCAATCAAAAATCCTTTAATGAGTGTCTCATCTTGTTCAAATTCGTTTAACACTGATTTGATTTCTTCAGGCTTAAATGGCGTTCCTGCTAATCTCATAAATTGTTTAAGGGTAATGATTGGGTAATCTGTAACCATTTTCCTTAGATATTCTTTTCTAAGTTCTACCCTGTCTAATGATTGGTTTGGTTTGACAGTTCTAAAGCCTCCTCTAAAGTCCTGAACGATATGTCCAGTCCTAATGAGTGGTTGAACTAATTTACGGAATTCAGATTGGGACAAAGCATGTCTTTCTTTGAAAATATTTGGGTCAGAATTTGTCGAGAAAAAGTCTACTATGTCAAGTAAATCTTCATCTGCAGGTTCTCCTCGAATGACTTGGAGGTCCTGAAAGTGTTCGTATGTAGCCCAAACTTGATGACCCCTTAGGTTGACTCCTTGGTGTAATCTGTTGGCACTTGCCATACTCTTAATATCGGCACGATAAACTTCACAGCGTCCCCTCAATGCAAAATCATCTCTTACCTCAGGAATCTTTTTCATAGCAATTACTTCATTTTCTAGTCGTGTATTTTGATGAAGGAAATGACGATGGAAAAGTGCTCTTTCAGCAATTTCTCTTGGTTGTGGATCAACGATTCCCCCACGAATCATTCGCTCCCCTGTGAGTTTAAACCCAATATTTTCGAAATGTATCCTAGTTTCGGGATCCAGTTGAGATACTGGCTCACTGTTGAAGTTTGTTAATACTGCGACATCGACTAATTGGTCTGAATGGTTATCTAGTAACACAGAGAAAGCTTCACAAAATTCTTCGATATATGCGTTGGGTATTTGTAAGTCTTTTACCTCAAGGTAATCATTTACTTTGAACATTAATACCTTGCCGATAGGGTCGACTCCTTTGAACACTGGAAGATACCAACCCCGGTCTAAAATACTTCGAACTTCCCAAATGAATCTTGATACATATGGGTCAGATTGCGTCAAAATCCTCAATTCTCCGTCTTCTCTGCTAGCCCTACTTAGCTTATCGACCTCGTCTGGCATACAATAGAATGCTTCAGGTTCTGGTACCAAAGATACAACCTTAGCAATCCTACCAGATTTCTCTAAATTCATCAAGGCAATAGTCAAGTCTTCGTAGGACCTGGTGACAAAGAATCGCAATGTATGTGATTTAATTGGTCCTAATCTTTTCACCACATCAACCAATGAATCTTCGAAACTCATCGGCTTGTAGACACCCAATACACGATGGAATAATGATAATTTTCTTCGCCTTCCAACAACATCTTCAAATTGTTTTACTACTAACATTTGGCGTTCTAAATTATCCAAAGCCCTCTTCAAATCCCGATGTAGTGACTTGAATTCATCACCTTTGGGGAAATCTTGCATAATTTCCTGTCGAGTAACATTTATTCCAGGGGGTATTTTTTGCAATAATTGTTCCTCCATTGCACCAATCCAAGGTTCCGGTTTTAGTCCAAGAAGCATAGGAATATTCTTTCTCGTAGTATAACCAATTCGATTATGAAGTAATCTTCCCATGATTACGTCAGAATCCATTTGAAGATCTTTCCAATCTTTGAATCTGAACTGTCCTACTCTGTACATTAATTCCTGTTGCTTTTGGAATATCACATGTGAATCAAATGCTGAAAAACCATCATCATACTGGGCGAATGATTTATCAAAAACCATATTCTGTACCCAGCGATATTCTACAACTTCTTCCTCACCGCCTGTTAGCCTATGTTCATCAATTTTCAAGATGTATTCAGCATCATCGGTTTGTTTGTAAAAGCCTACTGATATTACATTTCTTGATTCAAGTTCGAGTAAAATACGATCTACTAATGTCTTTGAGAATGGCAGTCGTTGTTCAATCTCATCTGCCATCTTAGGCCCTTCACTGCCTAACATTTCGATTATTTTCACACGCATAGCAACGTGAGGATCGCTTACTTTCATATCCTTCCATTTGGTCGGCTTTAAACCATCATATTCATCAGCGATTTGGTATTGTAGCCCATCAACATGTAATTCTCTAAGATCCTTGGCATCTTTGCCACCGTTGGACGCAAGGCAGCCCAAAGTACCATGAATCTCTGCCATGTAAGGGGTAAACCATTTTTCATCTAGCTCAGGGGAACCAGTATTCCTGATCTTGACTATATCGCCATTCTGACATAGACTTTTTACCCAACCTCGTAGAATTTCAATATCAATATTTTGAAGTTTTTCTTTGTATAGTGGATTTTTGAATGACTTATCTAGACCCCCTCCCTGAGACATTAATTTCAATAATTCTGCAGGGTTTTTCGGAATAGGTGCCTTGTTTAGATAGTAATTAACCAATTCCTGAGCAGATAGTTCAGTTGCCAGAGATCTTGTTCCAAGTAATCTCGCCAATATTGTGGGGTCAATATCCTTGACCAAGAACGCTCTAGTTTTCATCGACATTAAATCTTCAAAGGCCGACATAAACAACGACATACCAAGTCTTGAGGGGATAGTCATTTTTTGATGAACAATCCTTGCTTCGCCTTGAACACATAAACTTAGGAAATCATTCAAACTATTGAGATCTATGTCACCAAACATGATTTCATTTTTTGCCTCTCGCATCAATAAACTGTCTTCAATAGTTCTATGTTTATTCAGCAACAAATCTGCTTTTTGTTGGAATTGCTGAGGACTTATTTCTTCGGCCCCAATTCTTTTTGGAATTATTAGCGAACGTCCTGCAACTTCCTTGAATCTCTTAGAAAATATCTGAGTGCTAATGATGTATCTTTCAATAACTTCAATATGATTTTGGTTTTTGAAAGAGTCATACATCTCTCGTGGTTCAATTTCCTGGGAGGTTCTAAGCAATAACCCATTTTCATCAAATGACATTTCGATGACGCTAATCCCTTTGGTTTCAGCAAGACCTGCTAAGAAATAACCAAGCGCAGTATTGAATCCTCTTCCCCGACATGTGGTGATCATGTAGGTTGGATGCCCACTACTGATTATTTGTTCAACTAATATTCTGTTAGGGTCGGGTACTTGGAAAGAATCAATTGAATGTTCCTCCAAATGTCGAGCAATTGCATTAGCCACAATATTTGACAAACCATAAGCATCGCGTAGTATCATTCGTGGATCTATTTCTTTTCTAAGCGCCACAATACAGTGACCGATAAGATCTAGTAAAGCGCTAGATAATTCTCTTGAACGAGATCTAGCTTCACCAGACCATGATGGAACAGTAGGGCGGTATCCTGTGACTGCAGTCACGTTCACTCTTGTGCCTTGAATATTGGTGACTCGATAGGTTGAACCACCAAGTAGGATAACATCACCGCCACGCAGATTTGACACGAATGAACCACTTAGTTTTCCAAGTACAGAACCTTCAGCATTTAGCACTAGGTATGAATTATCTGGGGCAATTGTACCGATATTGGTGTAGTAAATCATTCTTGAATAACCACGTTTTCCGTAGATGTTTTCTTCCCAATCTACCCAAACTCGTCTTTCTTCTTCAAGCATGTCTAGAACTTCAATAAAATCATCATACTCAAAATTTCTGTAGGACCATGCATTAACTATGACTTCATATGCCTCATCTATGTCTAACTGATTGATAATGACCAGTCCAATCATAAACTGAGCAACCACATCAAGACTATTTTCCGGGAAATGTAATATGTCCATTTCACCCTTTTGAATTGCCGATTGTAATGCTGCAAGTTCGAGTAAATCGTCAACGCTAGTCGGTAAGAATCTCGCTCTTGGAATTCCTCCAACATGGTGCCCAGCACGACCGATTCTCTGTAGTGCAGTAGCGATATCACCTGGGCTACCTACTTGTATTACTAAATCAACAGAACCAATGTCGATTCCCATTTCCAATGATGAGGATGTGACAACTGCGCGTAAATGACCGTGTTTGAGTTTCCTCTCCACATCAAGTCGTATTTTCTTATCCATTGATCCGTGGTGTCCGGCAATTAATTCACCAAGGTGTGGTCTTAACCTTTGAACTAAGGTTTCTGTCATTTTTCTAGTATTGGCAAAAACTAATGTTGTGGTGTGGGCAGATATTAAATCAGCCATTACATCAATATTTTTCTCCAGTACTTTCATCACTGACAAATCACTAAATCGATTATCGGGAATTATTATGTCTAAATCTAGTTCTCGAGACCCAGATACCTTAGCTATGCTAACTTTGCTTGCTCCACTTCTTGATTCTCTATCGTCACTAGATACAAGATATTCAGCAACTTTTTCTAAAGGTTCCATGGTTGCCGAAATACCAATTCTCTGGACCGGTGTTTTTAGTAATGTATCTAAGTAAGATAATGTAAGCCCAAGGTGTACTCCTCTCTTAGTGGGTACTAAAGAGTGGAGTTCGTCAATAATAATGTATTCCAATTCACTAACAATGGGTTGAAATCGAGGGGAAGTAATTGCAATAGCTAAACTTTCAGGGGTGGTAATCAAGATATGCGGTGGATGTTTTAGCATCCTTTGCCTTTCAGACTGAGGCGTGTCTCCAGTTCTCAGCCCAACTTTGATTTCTTGGGCGCGGTCAGGTAAATATCGTTCAGAAATTTCGGTAAGCGGTCCAATCAAATTTCTCTGGATGTCATTGGCCAAGGCTTTGATGGGAGAGATGTAAGCACAGTGGACCTTTTTCTCCAATTTCCCATCAAGTGCTAGTCTAACTAATTTATCGATGATAGTCAAAAATGCTGTTAGAGTTTTACCAGATCCAGTTGGTGAGCAAAGTAGTAAGTGTTTTCGCTCCAATATCGCTGGAATAGCCAATTTCTGAGGCCTAGTAAAATCAGGGAATTTGTCCTTGAACCAGTTTCTAACCGGAGGGCACAACATTTCTAGTAAACTCTCAGTATCTTGAGGATTATCTAGGTATTCAATGTCAACCACTTTATTTACACTATCCCAGTGATTCACAGTGAATGCAACAACTACTTGAAAACTTCGCCTTTAATTATCAAATTGCATGCGGCAGCATGACCAATCCTTGTCGTGGATTAAAAGATGAAAAACATTCTGCGACAGGTCACTGCTCGCCATACAATAGCTTTGGTCAATCTGTTAAAGAATAAATCTAGTAATTTGTCAGGCATCCTAAACATTATACTACCAATCTTGAAAGAACGTTTTGAATTTTTCATGACTTTACCCATTTGTTTTTTCCAAATTTTTTCATAATTAGTTAACTCGACATCGTTAGTAATGTGATCGGCTATTACCTGGCCAGCGATTCTTCCACCGATCATGGCAATGGTGATTCCTGCACCGTTGGAGGGTAGTACCATTCCAGCCGAATCTCCAACCAAGAGGTAATTGCCTTTGACAAATGTTTTGATAGTTCCAGACATTGGTAGGGCGCCAGCACCTTTGAATGTAGTTTCACCATCGTACTGGTCAATAAAATCAGCAGCATATTTGTTGAATGGAACGCCTTTAGCAAAACTCTTTTGAATCCCTATGCCAATGTTCGCGCCAGAGGATTTGGGGAACATCCAAGCATATCCGCCAGGTGCCATTGAGCCGAAATGTAACTCAACAGCATCGCCATAATCGCCATCTTTCAACTGGAATTTGACAGGTATATTTATTGATTTTTCCGACCAAAACTTTCTCCTAACAGGATCCTTATGACCTCCTGCTCCAACAATTACCTTTGCCGTGATAGAATCTCCATTTCTTAAAGTTACAGTATTTTCATCAATCTCTTTGACATATGAATTTACTAAATATTTAGCCCCTGCTTGTTTTGCCATTAACACTAATTGTTCATCATGTGCTACTCGGTTTAGAATAAGACCTTCAAAATTATAGGACAATGATTTCCCTGATGGTGTGATAATATTCATGGTGTCACATCTACGAGATATTGCGTTTTCTGGAGTCTGGAATAAATCATCCATATCGGGAACATCTGGGCATAATCTACGCATTTCATCGTTGGTCGGAACTAATTCACCGCATTGAAGTGGGGTGCCAATTGAACTACGGGCATCTAAAACTAATACACGTATTCCTGCTTTTGCAGCATATCGTGCTACGGTACTACCTGCAGGACCTCCTCCAATTACGATTACATCATAATCATAACTTTGTCCCATGTTATGGCGTGCGCCTTGGTATTCTTAACCATGCGTATTGGTACATATTCTTGGTTAAACAACGGTCAATTTCAAAGGTATGACTCTCTACGAGTGGTTGGGGTTGAACATGTCTAATGAAGTTAATAGCAGACTGGAACGGATGTCTGGCATGCTTAAGAGAAGAGGATTTATTCTACCGGCTTTCGAGATTCATGGTGGAGCAAAGGGTCTTTACGACTTTGGTCCAAATGGTGGAAGATTAAAAAATCGAGTCAATCAACTATGGTTAGAACATTGGACATCTTTGGGTAACATAGTGGAAATATCATCTCCAACAATCACTCCATACGAGGTATTGGAAGCAAGCGGACACGTAGGGGAATTCTCTGATTTCATGACTACATGCCTTGCTTGTCAAGAGGTGAGCAGGGCTGACACATTGTTAGAACAAGACCATCCTAACCCCGATTCTTTGAGTTCTAATGAACTGGATACATTATTGGAAAAAATCCAGCCACCATGCCCAAGTTGCTCTACTAGCGAATGGAGTAAAGTAGTCGCACAAAATTTGATGTTCAATACAACAATTGGAGCAGGGAATTCAGGTCGACCAGGATTCTTGCGACCAGAAACAGCCCAAGGTATGTTCACATCTTTCACTAGTTTGTATAGACATTTTAGGGAGAAACTACCTTTTGGAGCAGTACAAGTTGGTAAAGGCTACAGGAATGAGATTTCTCCACGACAAGGAATGATACGTTTGAGAGAATTTAATATGGCTGAATTAGAATATTTCATCGATCCTGAAACCGATATAACACATGATTTTGGCCAGTGGGATAAACTTAGTTTTGAATTGCTAAGCGAAGATAACGGGCGAATTAAAATGACAATCAGAGAAGCTGTTTCCAAAGGAATAGTTAGGCATCCTACGGTTGGCTATTTCATGGCAATGACCCATGATTTCTTGGTCGCTGTTGGAATTAATGCTGATAAGATAAGATTTAGACAACATGAGTCGAAAGAGATGGCTCATTATGCCACAGACTGCTGGGACGCTGAAATTGAGGGTTCGTATGGCTGGATTGAGTGCGTAGGGATTGCTCACCGTGGTTGTTATGACCTTGAATCACATGAAAAATACACCGGTAAAACTCTGAGAGCCCGTCGAGAATTTACCATACCTCAAGAAATTGTAATCGATGGTTGGACTATTGATGGTTCCATTGCTGGGCCAGCCTTTAGATCACTTGCAGGAAAAGTAAAAACGGCAGTAGAACAATTACCATTAGCAACAGATTTCCCAATTTCTCTAAATATTGATGAACAAATAGTTTCTGTTGAATCAACTCATGTTAAGCGTTTACAAAAAACTGAAACTTTAACCGGTGAATGGTTTATTCCTCACGTAGTTGAACCAGCATTTGGAATTGACCGCATTATATGGCATGTTCTTGACCACGCATATACCGAAACGACAAAACAAGAGGACAGTTACACGATGATGAAATTGAGTCCAAATGTAGTTCCTATCGATTATTGTGTATTTCCATTATTTGAAAAAGATGGAATGGGTGAACTTGCTAAAACGGTAAATCACAAATTTAACAGTAAGCGTGGAATAGTTTCTAGCTATGATTCTAGTGGTTCGATTGGTCGAAGATATGCAAGAGCCGATGAAATTGGTGTACCAATATGTGTTACCATCGACCATCAATCCTTAGAAGACAATACAGTAACTGTAAGAGAACGCAACACAGGGACACAAACTAGAGTGCACATTGATGAATTGTGATAAAATAAATATTTCTCAGCAAGTTATTCATCAATATTGAATAACCTTCAACTAATGCACGCTACATGGCAAAAATAAGTGATTGGACAGAGAGGCACAGACCTTCTTCCGAAAGTCACTTAGAAGGTAATGAGTCACAAAGACAAAAAATTAGAAAATGGTTAGATGATTGGAAAAATGGTTCTCCCAAAAATAAAGCGATATTGTTAGTTGGCCCTCCAGGTGTTGGGAAAACCTCAGTCGCGAGGGCAATTGCTCAAGATATGGGGTGGAATGTCATTGAACTCAATGCATCAGACGCTCGTAATGCCGCTTCGATTAGAAAGGCGGCTACAAAGGGTGCTACCCATCGTTCTTTGTTCTACGATCCTAATGAAGAACCGAAAAGGACTTTGATTCTAATAGATGAGGTTGACCATCTTTCTGGTGGTTTGAGAGCAGTTAGTGAAAATAGGATAAATAAAGCCATAACCTTCAATTCCGAGTCTACAGAAAATCATAATTTATCTGGTGATACAGGTGGAAAAGCGGAGTTATTGAATTTATTGAAAAATACCAAACAACCCGTAATTCTTGCTTGTAATGAAGTAATGGGGCTGTGGGGTAAATCTTCGAATTGGCGCTCTACAAGGGAACGTTTTCAAAGACTATTAGTGACAATTAATTTCGAACGAGCCAGTAAGGAGGCCTTACGCAATATTGCTCGGCGTGTGCTGAAATCAGAGGGTGTCTCATATAATATTGAAGCAATCGAATTGATGGTGAATAATAATCCAGGAGATTTAAGAGCCTTGGTAAGAGATTTACAAGTAATATGTTCTTCAAACACCAAATCTATCGATGAAGATTCAGTTAGTAATTTCATCAATTCTGGCGAACGGGATGTCTCCATTGAAGTATTTCCTGGTCTTGCACAACTCTACAAAACTAATCAAGCAATAGATGCCATAAAATTAGGTGTTTCAATTGACAAATCCCCTTCAGATCTGCTAAACTGGATACATTGGAATAATCCATCGATTTTCACCAACAAGGCTGCGATAAATCGAGGCAATAAAGCTCTATGTACTTCTTCGAAAATGCTCATGGCTATGTATGAAAACACCGCACATCGTTCTTGGTATTGGAGTTCTCAAATTTCCGGTTTGGCTGCTTCCGTGGTAAATCAACAAACCAATCAAGGTAAACTATACCCTGGTTATCCAAATTTCTTACGTCGGTCTGGGTTGACAACTCGAACCACAGTAGTCAACAGGTTGGCTGAAATCTCTGGCGCCAGTAAATCAACTGTAAGAGATGAATTACTACCTATACTATCAACCCTTCATTCTGAAACATCATCTCTTGGAAATATTGAAGATTTTTCAATTTCTATGAGTCTAGGATTGACAGGTGATGAGCATGCGGCTTTGTGTGGCTTAACAAAATCAAGAAAGTCGACTAAAGAATTAGTTGCACGATATAATCTAATAGAATCTGAACGTACTATAACTTCCCCAATTATCGTAAATGATGAAGAATCCGAAAGTCAATTGATAGAAAAAGTGACCGAAGAAAAAGCCAACCAAGGGCAAAGAACACTATTTTAACTGATCATTTTCGTCCAGGTATTAACTTGCGAAATAATGCCATCGCAGATCTGTCATTATGTTCCTTATGCTCATCCTGCCAGGTTTTTGGATGAAGTAATATAATTACCGTCAATAATTCTAATCTGCCAAACCACATCAAAATAGAAGTTAAAATTAGTACACCGGAGTTTAACGGTGACCATGTGCTACTGGGTCCATAATCACCTAATGCAGTACCTGTATTTCCAAGTGAAGATGCTGTAATTCCAATGATGCTTTCAAATGTTTCATCATACATTAGAATTGAAAGTAAAATACTGGAAATACCAAACAAACCAATCCAAACAAACAACATTCCAACAATCTTGTCAATTTGTTGAGGTTCAACAACTCCACCATTCATCCGGATTTGTTTAATTTTCCTTGGCTGTGCAATTCTTACTAATTCTCTCATAGCCACCTTGAATGCTAGTATGATTCTCATTAATTTTAATCCACCACTAATGGAACCTGCACAAGCACCAACAATCATTAAGATCATCAAAATGAATTGTGTTACAGCTGGCCAAGCCATGTAATCTTGTGTTGTATAACCGGTAGATGTCCCAATTGATATGGTCTGGAATAAACTCTGCCGGAATGAATCTCCTAGATTGACGTTTGTCGTTACTAGTGCAACCATCATGACAGAAACGGCTACAAATAAATACACTAAGTATGTTTTAAATTCTTCATCTTTGAATGCTTTGACGTACTCTCTGGCCAGTAAAAACCAAATTAACGTGAAGTTGACGCCTCCAATAAACATGAATGTTATTATTATCGCTTCAACAGCTAAAGAATCGTAATATCCAATGCTGGCATCTCTAGTTGAAAATCCTCCAGTTGCCATAGTTGTAAAGCCATGATTGACCGAATCAAATAATGACATCCCACCAAAAGTGCCAAGTAGAAATATTTCGATGAAAGTAAAACCAATGTATATTTTCCACAATGTGAACGCAGTTTCTTTAACTTTAGGTCTCAAACGCGATAGGGAAGGGCCAGTTAATTCAGCTCGAGCCAGAGCCATTCCTCCACCCATTACTCGTGAAAGAATCATCATTCCTAGCATAATTATCCCCATGCCACCTAGCCATTGGGTTAACGACCGCCACAGCAGGATTCCTCTTGGTTGCGCATTGATACAATCAGCAGTTTGCTCAGGGATACAGTTTGGACTCATATCATGAGAAATAACTGTAGCGCCAGTGGTGGTAAATCCAGACATTGACTCAAACCATGAGTTGACCGCTCCTCTTACCATATCAATTAGAGCAGCATCAGCCGCAAATGGCCCCACAAATACTCCGCCTAGCCAGTAAGGAAACAAACCAATGAACACGACAATCGGATAAATTAACGCAACTGCAGCAAACGCCTCTCTGTCTCTTAATCGTTCTGCGGTATCACTTCTTGTGCCGAACTTAAGCATCAAAAATCCAATCAAAGGTGATAGTATCAATGGAATTAAAAATGCCCTTAATGCCATCTCCAGGTCATCTAACCAAACTGTAATAATCCCACAAATCACTAGTGGTATGCTTATCACAATTAGTGTCCAGCCAAGAATTAGGCTCAATACATCGAAACGCATGTTTACACCTGGAATTTCTTTTCAAGTTCTGCTACTCTGTCAGGTCTGGTGAAAATTATCAGATTATCCTCTGGTAGCAGTACTTTATCTGGTGCAGGTCGTAAATTTTCCCAATTACCGTCTACAGTTCTTCGTTGAATAAATGCGATTCTCATCCAATCAGTAAAACCCGCCTCTGATATTCGCATGTTTGAAAATTTATGCTTCACATCGACTTTCATACTTATTCCAACAATGTTTGGCACATTTGACAAAACAGCATAAGCACCAGCAGCCTTGGTGTGTATGTGGGCTAGGATATTGTCTACAGCTACCCTCTTTCTGTCAACTGCAAAGGTAATTCCCATTCTTTGAGTAACTTTGACCAAATCAGCATCATAAAGCAACAACCCAGTTCGATTAACACCCATGTCACTAGCAAGTAATGCCGCTGCGATACTGTCATGGTCGGACTCTAAAGCAGCAATAGCGATATGATGTTCTGGTATTCCTACCTCGGTTAGAATGTCTCGATCTAAGTGATCACCATGAATTACTTCTAAGTTGGGATGAGATCCAATATCGGTTGCTGATAACTCGTTTGCAGTTTGCAAGTCCCTTTCAATAACCGTCACTTTAGCATCATTGAGCAACCAATTTTCAGCGATCATTTGACCAATTCTATTTGCACCGATAATGGCTACCTTTGGAGCGATAGGGAAATCTGTTGCCTCGTGGCCAAAAATGTTCAATATTCGATTGAAACTAGACAAGCCATTAGTTGCTACGGCAATTTTATCATTGGGCATTAGAATAAAATCACCATCAGGTACCACACTTTTCTCACCACTTCGTTTGACTCCTACAATTAGAGGCAACTCTCCATCGATGCTAGAATTGGCTTCTTTTAGCGTTTTGAACACGATATTTTCGGCATTTTTAGTTACATCAAACTCAATGATATAAGAATCATGGCCGAATGGTATTACCTCTTCTATCGATGAAGACCGCAAACCAGTATGCAGGCGTTTTATTGCACTTTCAAGGGGATTGACTACATGGTTTACTTTAGCCCATCCAGTAAGGTGCCCTTGCTTTTGTTCTTGCATAAAATTCATGCTTCTAACTCTTGATATAGACAATAATGGCTTTGCTTTGGCTCCACCATATTGGTAGTGTGCATGTTCAGCAAGTGCACACGCAAGTAAATTTCTTTCATCAGAATTAGTTGCTGCTACAAATATTTCAGCCTCGCCGATTCCAGCTTCATGTAATTTCTCCCTAGTTGTTAAATCTCCATGAATAACTAGTACATCCAGATTTTGAGCATTCTTGACCGCCCTTGAGTCTGAATCAACTAACACAACGTCCATTTCTTCGGCTCTTAGTGCTCTGGCAAGTTCTGTTCCAACCCTTCCTGCACCACCAATTATTATTCGCAATCCATCACCTCAAATTTTCTGGGAGTTTCTTTACTTGGTATGTTCCACCATTTGTATCTGGCGTATCCAATGTGCTAAATGAGCGCTGTCTATCGATATTATTACTATAAACTCCCGGCTTATAATAAGAGTTAATTAAATTTCCACTTGCATCAGCAATCTCAATCCAATCGATATATGCAGTTGGTGTGTGAAGTAGCCATTTATTATTTACAACATCAACAGATCCTTCAACATAACAGTCATCAATAACAATATTTCTTGCTTCACACCATTCATCATCCATTGGCAGCAAAATGTAGCCCCATGCATGGGCTTCCCAGTAAGTAAATGTGGAATCAGTCAAGGCTCCAAAGACATACCAACCAGGAATCATTTTTGTCCTAAGTAAGGAAAAGAAAGCATTAGTTTGTTCATCACAATCGCCCACACCAGCGCTTAAGCAAGCAGGACCGCTTCTGGCAACTACTGGAGCATTCTTGTCATACAAAACATTCAATTGTAAATAATCAAAGGTAGCCCTAGCAAATGCGTATGCATTTGTTGAACGCCCTTCGGGCAATGAAGCAGATATTGTTTCTGCGGTTGAAACTACCACTGCATCTTGTGCATTAATTGCGTAATCTAGTCTACCTTTGTTGTACCATGAAGCAGTGGTAAATTGTGCCGCCTTGGTTCCATCTCCGCGGTCAACAATGTCTGAAAACGAACCGCTTCGATCAACGTTAATCCCATTTGAAATCCCATCCACTCTAGAATCTACTCTAGAGGAAGACCACCACGAATAAGAAGTGCTGGTTAGGGTTACGGCAAATGTAAAGGATGCTTGCTCTCCAGGGTCAAGATTTAATTTTATTTTAACACATATATCTACGCTGCACATATCATCGCCAATACCTACACCTGGCCACCAAATTTCGTGACCATCTGAGGTGATTAACTTATCATTTGGGTCCCTAGCAGGTTCACCAAGTAACGGTACTGCATAGGATATACCATTGACAATCAGTGCTATGGAATTTATTTTCTGAATTTGTTGAGTAGCAACAGCAGAATCACCGTTGGTATACTCAAACATATTTTCATGACCATTTAGAGTTGAAACATCTCGAGGGATTGCCAGATTTTCTCTTAGGTATCCTGTATCTCCGTTATTTACTACATCAATTGTTTTACCAACTGTGTAGGTTGCGTCTACAGGATACAAGTGATATGGGGCGACTGCAAGTTGAATATATTCGTTTATTCCAGCCCATTTATTGAACACGAGTTCTCTTGCTTGGGGTGATAACATGATGAACGCAACAAGTCCTAACATGACGACGCTGCGAAATTTATTTTTCCTTCGTTTTAGAATATTCCTTCTGCGACCTGTGTGGGTTTCAACAACACCTGATTTTGATGGTTTTTTGGTTTTCTTGTAAGTAGTCTCTATGCTACCTTGATTGAATTGTTGCTCCGCAGCAAATTGTTTTGATTTTATGTTGGCTAGCACTCTGCCACAGGTATAACAAATTGTGTCACCCGGTAAGGTGGCACTCCTACAATAAGGGCAGTTACCCATGATACCCGGCTTTGACGGCATTGTATAACGCTTGCCTGCGGATATCCACCAAAGACCTTATTTTGGATGAAAATCAAATATGGCCGTAACATAGGACAAGAGTACTAAGTAAGTAGTCATTCACTTTCGTTAGCTTGAAAATTGTTTTTCATATTCCGACCCATCTTGGTCAATTTACGTTCTCTAGCTTGTCTGGCCCAAATTTTCCGCAGTTGTTTTTTCCCTTCCTTTGGTATTGAATCCCATATCCAGTTTTCTGACGCTCTATCAGCAATCAACATAACTGGTAGGATAAATATCCATCCAATCGGGGCAGATAAAACATAAGCGAACATTACCACATATCCAGAACGCCACATAGTTGCACGTAGTATCGCGCCCCACTTTTTGCCTACTAACATTAAATGTCCTTGATATGAGGTAATTATTGCTTCACACCTTGGTGCTAGCAGACAAATCAATAGAATAGAAATAACTAATATCGGACTGAAATCATACCACTGCAATATGGCAAATATGACTACCATGGCAAACATTCCCCCGATAGCAAGTCCTAGAGCCCATCCGCTGGTCGTTTGTGATGAGCCTGAACGGACACGAGTTCTTCTCAGTAAAAAATGAACAATGATTGACATTATTAAGCAGTACAAAATCAAATTAATTGGATTAACTACAGTATCTTGTGTTGCTTCAAATTCAAGATTTGGCAGAATAATGTTATTATGTATCTGTGATGCGTAAAGGCCACCTAGAAGAATGCCCCAGAACACATTGCTCCAAGCAGTTGGCAGATCATAGAAACCAGAGTATCGCGTCATTACTCCCCTCCAGCCAAGCGTCATGCCAATTAAAGCGGAAACACTGGCTAACTGAAATAACAACAATTGGTTTGCCATTAAATGACCGTCGAAGTATTAGTTCATGAAATGAGTGTAAGAATAAAGTTCATCCGTTGGATTCAAAGACCTCTTGATGTGTGCCACCACTATGGCAAGGCTACTATTGTTCGGGGGCAAGGGTGGTGTTGGCAAAACAACAACCTCTACCGCAACAGCAGTACATCTTGCAGATTGTGGTCTAAAAGTCCTGCTTGTTTCTAGTGATCCAGCCCATTCGACTTCAGACTCTTTAGGAGTGGAAATAGGTACTGAACCTACACCAATCGACGGGGTCGAGGGACTATACGGTTTAGAAATGGATCCCGAATCAAAATTATCTAGTTTATTGCCAAAACTTGGAAACATGGTTGATGGAATGAACACTAGCGGTGGCTTACCAGGACTTGGAGGCCTCAGTATGATGTTAGATTCTGGGGCGAAAGAGGAATTTGATGACATAAAGTCAGATGTAAAAACTTCTGAAATGATTTTACCCGGACTGGATGAGGCCCTAGCGTTTGATGAATTACTAAAGCATGTAGAAGACCCTAATTGGGATGTTATCGTCTTTGACACTGCTCCTACCGGGCATACTCTTAGATTCCTATCTTTGCCAGAAATTATTGAGGCATGGTCTGGCAGGTTGCTTAGATTGATGAGAGTTTCTGGTGGAATTAGGTCAATGTTATTTGGCCGTAAAGAAAGCCAAGAAATGAAACAAGAACTGGAAAAATTCAGAAATCGTGTGTTACATGTAAGAAGAGTAATGAGTGATCCTGAACTTACTACCTTTACCCTAGTTACTATTCCAGAAAAAATGGGCGTCAATGAAACAGTGAGAGCTTACAATTCGTTATTAGAATACAAGTTACCAGTTAACTCTTGCATAGTCAATCGAGTTACACCCGAGTTTGACCATCCATTTTTAGCAAAGAGGCGGCAAGCAGAACTTACTAGAATTGATGAATTGAAAGAACTATTGACAGAGGTCGAGGTTAATTCAATGGAATTATTAGATCAAGAAGTGGTTGGGGTTGACAACCTTAGAATTGTGGCTGAAAAGTTATACGGTTCGGTTAATCAAGTAGATGAATCTCTTGGTCCTCACGAAGTTGGGGGTCTTGTCAAACATCAAATACACAGGGGTATGCACAGGGAATTTACCGATGAATATGAAGTAATTAAGCTTCATTTTCCCGGAATAAAGCGTGAGGAACTATCACTTCGCAGCGATGATGGAGTATTGTTTGTAGGACTAAATGGCCGTGAGCGATCTATCTCAACAAGCGTCCCAGTTAAGGCAAATCAAGTTGATGCTAAATTAGAAGAAGATGTTCTTAGACTAAACATTCCTCTATTCAAGGAATGAATTCAAAGAGGAAAACCTTGACGGGTTGACATGGCACTCGAAGGTCTCTCGCGCGGAATCTTTCGTTCTCTTGGTTTTCTTAAAAACCGTAGGAAACTCGATGAAGATGAATTGCGTGAGATGACTAGAAGTCTGAGAAGAGCTTTACAAGAAGCTGATTTTAACGTAAGACAAACCAAAGAAATCGTTGAACGCATGGAATCAAAGTTACGTGAAGAGGAGCCAAGGCCTGGTTTGACATTTCAAACACATGCCATGAATATTCTTTATACAGAACTAGTTAGAATTCTAGGTCCTGCCCATGAATTCCAACCTAGAGGTGCAACTCTATTGCTAGTTGGTTTGTATGGTCAAGGTAAAACCACGACTACTGCAAAGTTAGCAGAATGGTATCGTAAAAAGCACGGTCTGAGAGTGGCGGTAATAGAAGCCGATGTTCACCGACCAGGTGCCTATGCTCAATTATCACAATTGCTAGAAGACAGCACAGTCATTGTTTATGGTGAGCCAGATAATAAAAATGCCTCAGAAATTGTCCGTAACGGTCTAGCAGAATGTGCTTCAGCAGATTTAGTGATTGTCGATACAGCAGGTAGACATCAACTAGACCAAGAATTAGTCGAAGAGTTAGAAAATATTGCATCTTTGACAAGAGCTACGGAAAGATGGTTGGTAATTGATGCCCAAGTTGGCCAAGCAGCAGGACCAGTAGCAGCATCATTTCACCAATTGGCCGGTGTAACTGGAATAGTTGTTACAAAGTTGGACGGTACTGCTAGAGGTGGAGGTGCACTTTCTGCAGTGGCTGCAACAGGTGCACCAATTGTTCATATTGGTGTTGGAGAAAAAGTAACTGATTTAGAAAAATTTGAATCTGATAGATTTATTTCAAGATTATTAGGGATGGGAGATATTCAAGGATTGATCGACCTTGCTCCAGAAGATTTAGATGAAGAAGAAGCAATGAGATTGACTCAACGTATGATGAGTGGTCGATTCACCTTGAATGACATGTACAAACAAATGGAAATGATGTCCAAGGTAGGCACTATTGACAAGTTGATGTCGTTCTTACCTGGTAATATGCTTGGAGGATTAGGTGGCATGTCTAAATCACAAAAGCAAGCCATGCAGGGTAATTTGGATCGTTATCGTACGATCATGGATAGTATGACTGCTTGGGAGAAAAATGAGCCAGCCAAAATAAAGGCGGATAGAATCAAGCGTATTGCCCGAGGCTCAGGCGTCCGTGAAAAAGATGTTAGAGAGTTGATTGGGCAATGGAACCGTTCTAGAAAGATGATGAAAGGTATGGGTGGCAATAGGAAACTCAACAAACAAATGCGTAAGATGATGAAAGAAGGCGATATGGATATCGATCCATCCTCTTTTGGTATGTAAACTAATCATCTAATGGTGGCAAATCGGGAATATCCTTTGAATTAGCGGCATCTTCTGCTTCTTTGGCGGCCAGTGCTGCTTCTTCTTCAGCAAGTTTGGAGTTTTTCTCAGCCAATTTTTGGGCTGCTTCTCGTTCAGACATCATTCTTACTTTCTCAATTTCAGTATCAATTTTTGCTTGCTCTAGTTGACGTTCTTCTTCAGCAATTCTTCTAGCATCATCTACTTGAGCATCAATTTTTGCTTGCTCAACCAAACGCTCTTGGTTAGAAATTCTAATAGATTCTTCAACCATCTGTAAATGTGCTTCGGTCGCAATTCTTAGTTTTTCATCTTCCTCGAATTTAATCTTGTCCTGTATAATTTTGAGTTCAGCCTCTTCTTCAGCTTTGATTCTAGCCTCTTCTTCGGCTTTAATCTTGGCTTCTTGTTCAACTTTCATAGAAGCCTCTATTTCGGCTTTGATTCTAGCCTCTTCCTCTAACCGAATACTTTCTTCATGTACTAGTTTCGCATTTGCTTCAGCTTGTAGTCTAGTTGCTTCTTTTAATTTAGCAATTTCTTCAGCTTGTAGTCTTGCCTCTTCTTCTAACCTAATTTTCTCTTCAGCTTCTTTTTGAGCATTTTCTTCAGCTAAAATTCTTTGCTGGGCTTCTGCCATTAACCGCTCTTCGACTTCAATTTGAGCCTTAAGTTCAGCTTCGGCTTTGGCTTTTGCTTCAGCAATTGCCTTTTCTTTAGTAATTGCTTCAGCTTTGGCTTTTTGCTCAGCCTCTTTTCTAAGTCTCACTTTAATGGCCAATTCCTGCCTAAGTTGATCTTCCTCTTCCAATCGTTTGGTTAACCCGAATCTGTCCATTATTATATTATAGATAGCAGTATAATCCTCATCGGTTAACTCCAAAACTTCTAACCTTGTTTCTAGCAGCAGAGATCCAACTTCGGCTTCATTAAACAAGCCATTATGATTATTCATCTTAACCCTAAGATTTTGATAAAAATTACGTTGTGCAGGAACTATTTGTCCATCTGCAGTGATGAAGTTTTGAACCTCTGTCAAAATCTCAGTTAATTTCAGTAGTTCAGTCATTTTGCACCCTCAACCCTTGCTCAATATGTCTTTGCCAATATCACTCTACGCTTAGTCATTTTGCCGGTCATATGGCATGGTACTTCCTTGTCATAGTCATCTGTTGCATCACCTAAGAATGTCAACCCAGTTGCTTTTTCAATAACTTCAGCGTGGGCATCAGTACCTTCGAACGGTATTTGGTAAATCTTACCATCTTGGATTTCTCCATTCATCGACCAAGTTCCGTTTTCTTCCGAGAATGGAGGTAGTTCATTGATAACTCCATCCATGTGTGCTGCTGAACGTTTTCTGAGTTCATCAGATATTTCAGATAACTTTTCTTGGCATAATTCGGCAATATTATCCATTGCGAGTGGTTCTTTTCCACCAGTCCTCAATGCGCCAAATGCTGTTCCTTGGGCGATGTCCCTGGGTCCGATATCTAATCTAAGAGGGACACCTTTTATTTCCCAATCATAATATTTTTGACCGGCATGAATGTCTCTTGAATCAACTTTAACCCGCAGTCCAGAATTACGTAAAATAGTTGCGATTTTGTTGGCTTCCCCGATAGTATCTACTTCTGAGTTTTTCCTTATCATTGGGCATATTACTACTTGGAATGGGGCTACATCGGGTGGCATAATCAAACCATTTTCATCACCGTGCATCCCAACTATTGCCCCTAGTAACCTTTCAGACATTCCGTAAGTTGTTTGATGACAATATTCTTGTTTTGCCTCCTTGTTTTCATATTTGATATCAAATGCTTTTGCCCATTGGTCTCTGTAATGGTGACATGAAGCAACTTGTAGTGTTCTTCCATTGGGCATTATAGCGTCAATTCCAATGGTATACCAAGCGCCAGGGAATGTATCCCAAATTGGGCGTTTCGCTTTTATGATTGGCAAACATAATTTATGCATCAAATTATCAACGATTTCTAAATCCTCAGCAATTTGTCTTGTTGCACAATCTTCGTCTGCATGAGCGGTATGGGCTTCAAAGAAATGGATTTCTCTTACTCGAATAAATGACCGCGTTTGTTTTGTTTCATACCTAAATGTGTTAACCATTTGATATATTTTCATTGGCAAATCTTTGTGAGATCTTATCCATAACGGAAACATGGTATACATAGCAGTTTCAGATGTTGGTCTTAGGAACATAGGCATATCTAGCTCATTATCACCTGCATGTTTTACCCAATAGACCTCTTTCTTGAAGCCACCTTCTTCTTCTTCATCACGTAGTTCGTCAGGGTCCACACCCTCTTCTCGAGCACGTTTGAGCTTAGCGACAAGACTATTCTCTTTGTCGAGTAAATTTTCTGGAATTAATAGGGGGAAATTTACTTCTTCATGTTCGGTACGTTCCATTTCGTGATGGGTTAAACCATCAATTAGTTTCATCGTCTTCCAGCCGTATGGTCGCCAAACGTCCATGCCTTTGATTGGATAGCGCTTGTCAACTAAATCTGAGGCTTCGACTATAAACGGGTACCATTCGTTGAAATTATCAACTTTGGATGGTATTCCTCGCTTCGCCTTAGCAGGACCTTTGCTCATAGTGTTAAGTCGATGGTTTATCACTCATGAAGATGTTGATTCATCATGGCTAGTTTTTCTTGTTATCCCATAGATGGCAACTATTGCGGCAAAACACCATACGACTTCAAGAATAAAAAAAGCCCACTCCTCAACTAAAAAGGCTCTAATGCCCAATAATCCGGAACCTGTTGCCATCATCAAAAGATATATGCCATTTTTACTATCAAGTATGTCTCTTGTTTCTAGAATAAATGCTCCAAGAATCAACAGCATTCCGCCATAAGCAATAGCCTCAGATAAGAGTCCATCAGGTGACATATTAATCACTTTCTTTTGAAGTAAAAAATAATTATACCAGTTAGTCCGATAAGGGCTGCTAAGTCAGGTATTCCTATTCCTCCTGCTTCGCCTCCAAGGCCACTCATGTCATCTGACATTAAAGAATAAGACCAGCCATCAGATTCACCAAATTTATAGAAATCCATGAGGTTAATTCTAGTTTGACCATCTCCTCGACATGAACCAATTTCACATGATGATTCAAACAACGACGAAAACATGCCAAATAAGTTTAACATGACAAATAGTAATCCAGAGATAGATAGTAAAGACATAGGGGATAATTTAGACTTTTTACTTGGTAGCTTAGGCATAGCTAAGTGTGGTAAATCTGGCAAAGGTGCAGATGCAGGCTCTATTACTTCCACCATTAAGCTAGGAGTTTGACCAAACTGTTGTGGTTGTTGATTAACACCACTAACTTGGTTTTCCAAATCTCTCGCTTTCACGGGTTTAACATTAGCAATTTTAATTCCGTAAAGGCGGTCTGCTAGGCTCACCAATGCAGCATCTTCCGCAATGTCGGATGCTTCTAAGTCACCATCTAGTAACTTTTTCAAGCGTTCCTTGACATCGCTCATGAGTCTTCCCCGGTAAACCTATGTGGACACTTCTTATTCAATAATTCTCTTATTGAACAATTATGCTTTTCCAGCCGCTTCAACCTCTGCCCAATCTTTCATGAACCCATCAATACCTTTGTCGGTTAGTGGGTGTTTCATCAGTTGGCGGAAAATCTTTGCCGGCATAGTGGCAGTATGTGCTCCAAGTTGGATGCATTGTAGAACGTGGGTTGGATGTCTTATAGAGGCGGCTAGAACTTTAGTAGAAAGACCGTAATTATTCCAAGTATCCATTATTTCAGCAATAAGAGTCATTCCATCATGGCCAGTATCATCAATTCTACCAATAAATGGAGATACGTAGGTTGCTCCAGCTTTTGCGGCCATCAACGCTTGTGCGGCAGAAAAAATCAATGTGACATTGGTTTTGATTCCTTTATCGGTAAGTATTTTTGTCGCTGCTAGCCCTTCGGGGACACATGGTATTTTGATAATTACGTTATCTGGTAACTCGTCCTTCAATTCCAAAGCCTGTGCGACCATGCCATCAGTATCCATAGCTGTTACCTCGGCTGAAATTGGTCCATCACAGATTGATGCAATTTCTGCAACTACTTGCTTGAAATCGCGACCACTTTTCTTGATGAGTGACGGATTGGTTGTAACTCCGTCCAATATCCCCCAAGATGCTATTTCCCTTATTTCGTCTACGTCTGCGGTGTCTAAGAAGAACTCCATGTGGCTCTGTGTGCGAAGGCACTCTTTGAATTATCCGCTACACTTTTTTCCTTGCTAACAAACCAACAATGAAGAGTATAATTACTGTAAGTAATATTATTTGATATTCTAAATCATTATTCATACCTTGATCATCATTTGTCTGCTTTACATCAATTTCGATACTTTCGTCACAACCGTCAATAATTCGATCATTATCGAGATCTATTCTATCATCAAAACCTTCACATAGGTCCCAATAATCTTCAACACCATCTAAATCTGAATCTATTTGGTGAGTACTACAACCGTTACTGTCAACAACCTCTTCTCCAAATCTAATTAAGCTATTTGGACATAAGTCAATATCATTTGCAACCCCATCAAAATCTGAATCTACTAATTCATCACAAGCATCTGGAATTAAATCATTATCAATGTCTATTCTGTCATTATATCCATCACATAAGTCTTCATCGTTATCTATACCATCATTGTCGTTATCAATAATCAAATCACAACCATCCGGTATAGTATCTAGGTCTTCATCAATACTGTCATTATAGCCAGGGCAAATATCAACAAAATCATTGTATCCGTCACTATCGCTATCATCAATACATCCGTCTCCATCCACATCATAAGGTATAGATTCTTGCTCAGGACATTGATTATTCCAATTCTCAATGTAGTCAATTGGGATTAATTCTCTACCTTTTAAGCCAGGATAGTTTGCATCATAGCGAGTGATTTTGAATACTTTATTTCCATTTCCATCATAAATGGAATCACCTTGGTTCATTATACCAAGATTATTCACAGGACTGATGTATTTCCACACTATCTCTCCATTATAATTTACTTCAATAAAGGTCCCTTCTACTCCAAAGGTGATTAGAGTATTACCATTTGCTAATCGAGTACTACCTGATATTATTGGGGAATACATATCAGTACCAATATCCCATCCCCATGAAAGATTATTTGGGCCAAATGGTTGGTTGTTTTCGATAAGATACTTGCTGCCATTAACTGGAAGAGTTATGACATCGACAGAAGAATAAGATACATTTCTACCATTCCCATTATTGAAAATCATTAGTTTTCCTTCATCAGGGTAACCATCTTCAATCCATCTAGCATCATGTTGGGAAAATAATACTCGGTCAGAAGAATCCCCTCTGTCATAGCTTTCAGGGTTGCCGTAGCGGTACAATAAATCTCCACCCATCCCGCTATTTCCTCCTGTGTGACCTTTTGCTTCCTCAGTGGTTGTACTATGGTCAATGATGTATACTTCATTGGTATTTTTGCATGAAATTGCTATCTGGTCTGACAAATGATTGTAGTCGATTCCATTACAATGTAACCAGTCTTGGCCAGAATCACCAAAATTTATGTCTAATAATTCAGGATGCTCAGATATATTGCCAAAGTTATCTTTGGTATTATCGACATTTTGTATTGTGTGGTCCCAAAAACTCCATTCCCAAACAATCTCAGCATCATCAATTCCTACAGGTTTTATTTCCACTACTTTATCTGGCCACACAGATTTAGTTCCAATTGCTTTTGACGATTCATTGCCTAGGATTTTTCCTTTTTCCAAAGCTTCAGTGGAATTTTTATATTCCCATGCAATTATCAAAATGTTTCCGTTTGGTAGTGGCTCAATGTCATGATGACTACGATATTGGTCAGAGGAGTATGTCCAAAACCATTCCAATTCCCCATCCCATGATATTCTTTCAAACCCGCCCATGCTGCCGCCTGCTGCAAATTCTCCAGGCTGATTACTGCCAAGATTTACCGGTCTTAGCAAATCCCCGTTATCTAATAAGTAACTTGATAATCCGGAATATCCGTTAGGTGATGTCCAAGAGTGTACTTCTCGACCATATTGGTCGATTAGGTAAGATGTTTCAGAAGCCATTGGAGAAAATAGCGTGTAACCAGGTTGAATGTGACCATCACAATAAATTAAGCCAATTGTCCACGTTTCATTTCTGTTAGCATCGCAGGTTTGTTGTGCTGTGTGCGAAACACTTTCAGTTTGTGTCAAATGATTGGAAAACTGTATGGTTGAAGATAGTATTAGGACCAAGCACAAGAGTATGGCTTTGCTCCTCATGGATGCCCTGTAAGCACAATGGTATTCATTTCTTGCGATTAATTGCTCTAATCGCTGCAGATGCTATATGAGGTGATGATATTTCCATCAAATCAAGCATTTCATCCGCTTGACCAGATTCACCAAATCTATCTTTTACTCCAACCCTTTCTAACGGCGTAGGAATATTTGAGCTTAGATATTCTGCTACTGCGCCACCTAAACCACCGATGATGTTGTGATCTTCTGCCGTTACAATCGCCCCACATGATTTTGCCATTGTTTCGATTAATTCTTCATCGAGTGGCTTGATGGTGTGCATATCAATCACGGTTGCAGAAATTCCTTCGGAGATCAATTGTTCAGCAGCCTTGATAGACTCGGAAACCATAACTCCACAAGCAATTATGGCCACATCTGTGCCCTGTTTAATTATTACACCTTTGCCAATTTCTATCTCAGATTCTCTGCCGTCGTACATTACTGGGGTTTTATTTCTTGCAGTTCTTGTGTATGATGGTTGAGATAAATCAGCCAATTGCATGGTTAACAACCGAGTGCTTACATCATCACAAGGGTGCAGTACTACCACGTTAGGTAGTGTTCTAAATATCGCTAAATCTTCAATCGATTGTGCAGATGACCCATCGGTTCCAGTATGTGTTCCGCCATGACTGCCACACAAGTGTACAGCTAGGTTTGGTCTGGCAACACCATTTCTCATTTGTTCGAATGCACGTTCGGTAAATATTGCAAATGTACTGGCAAATGGTATGAATCCAGATGACGCTAGTCCAGCTGCGGTCAGCAACATGTTTTGTTCACCTATACCGCAGGAAATTGTCCTCTCAGGATATTGCTTCCTGAAGTGTAGTGATTTAGTAGACTTACCTAAATCAGCTTCCAGCACCACTACTTTTTCATTGTCTGCTAAATCTAGTAAGGCTTGGCCGTAGCCGTCTCTAGTTGCCGCCATTCTAGTCAATTTACCACCTCACCTAGTTCAGCCATAGCAATGGCAAATTGTTCATCATTTGGCGCTGCCCCGTGGAAAGAAGGATTATCTTCCATGTAAGAAACACCTTTGCCTTTGACTGTATGTGCTATGAGAATTGCCGGATTATCATTGGTATTTTTTAGGAAATCCAATCCTTCAACAACTTCGTCCATATCATGCCCGTTGATTTCTTTGACAGACCAACCAAATGCTTGCCACTTTGCCGGAATATCAAACATTCGCATTTGAGTTTCACAAAAATCATCATTTTGAATTCTGTTCCTGTCTAATATTACTTTTAGGTTGCCCAATTCGTGATGCTTTGCAGCCATTGCTGCTTCCCAGATACTACCTTCTTGGATTTCTCCGTCACCAAGCATGACAAATATTTGCCTCTCACTGTTTTTCAGCCTACCTGAAATTGCACAACCCATCCCAAAAGACAAACCCATGCCTAGTGAACCAGCAGAAAAATCGACACCTGGACACCATTTCATGTCAACGTGACCTTGACAAACCCCGCCAAGTACGCGATATGATTCTAGGTCCTGTTTTGAGATAAATCCCATCTCGGCTAATATTGCGTACATTCCTGGTGAAGCATGGCCTTTTGACAGAATAAACCGATCTCTATCTTCCCAATCTGGGGAGTCCGGTTTAACTCTCAAATAATTAGCATATAATGCCGCAATTAAATCAATTTCAGAAAGTGAACCTCCAGGATGACCTGCTTGAGCCCTGTATACCATTTTGACGATTTCTACCCGACATTTTCTAGCTAGTTCTTGAAGTTCTGTTGACGACATTGACATAGTACGACCGATTATTGGTCATTCAAGACATCCTTTGATGGTTGTGTATGAAAATTTACTATGATTTTCCAATTTTCATCATGTTGACGACTTTCTTTAAAACATCTTTTAGCACAGTATAAAACTCAGCTAACAAGTTGCCATGGTTAGGTAATGAACGTGTTGCAAGCCATATGAAGACCAAGGTGAACCAACCGAAGAAAATTAATGATAGAGAATTGTTCAAAGTTCCAGTACTAAACATAACCGCAAGATCAATTTCTAAGACAATAAGAAGTGCCACAAGTACTCCAAGTATCGATTCACCAGCAATAAATCCAGCACCAATTAACACACCCCTATTTTCCACATCCTTTGCCGCACTTATCGCTGCTTTAGATGGTTTATCTCTTAGTTCACCGTCAATTCTTAAATGTGCACTCCTAAAAGCAAAATATGACAAAATTCCACCAAGCATGATTGGAACTGATAGGCTTAGTGGAAGATATATTCCAATTGCTACACTCATTACCGGCATTTTAAGCCAAATTAAGACACACGCTATTACTACGCCAAGTAGAATCATTTGGACATTCATATCTCCGACAAAAGCCCCTCTAACAATGTCACCGATTAATTCTGCTTGGGGTGCTAATAAGGCGTTTTCACAACTTCTGCCGGTCACTTCAGCTTCTCTAAGACAAGCAGTCTTAGTAATTCCAAATGCATCATGTAATAATTTTAAAGTTGGCCCAATCACTAGAGCCCCAGTTATCACTCCAATTATTTCTGCAGTTTGTTGAACCTTTGGTGTTGCACCAACCATGTGACCGGTTTTCAAATCTTGCATAACATCTCCAGCAATTGCCGCTGACGAGGCAACAATTGATGCGATTAGCATCGTTGACAGCATCAGTGTTGGAGTTGAAAGACCAAGCATGAGATCTCCAATGACCCAGACAAGTGCCACAGTAAATAACAGCGTGGCAATTGTCATCCCCGATACTGGGGAGTTTGATGAACCTACAACACCTGCGATATAACCAGCCACAGCAGCAAAAAAGAATGCGGCAACGGCTAAAAATGCAGCCCCTGCTATTGCCAATACCAAAGATTCAGTTTGCCACCAGTAAAATAGCATAGTCACAAGTACAATGACGCCGCAAAATGACAATACGAAATTCATTGGAAGGTCAATTTCAGTTCTCAGCAACTCTTCATCTTTATTTGCTGAAGGCTTAATGGCTTTGGAAATACCATTCATTATGCTCTTGCGCATTGACCATAGTGTGTAAAGCCCTCCAATGACCATTGCACCGACTCCAGCGTAACGAATCTGAGTTGCCCAAAGATTCTTGAATTGGTCTAATGTTGACGCTTCTGGACCCCATCCATTGATCAGCCCGTAAAGAGGTGTTAAAATACCGAAACCTAGAACTCCACCAAGGAATATGAATGAAGCAATTCTTATGCCAACAATGTATCCTACAGATAGTAAAGCAACAGATAAGTCCACACCGGCATAGAGTTTTGTTCCGATAAAATCAACCACAACCTCTACAGTATGGTGAGTGGCTTGGAACCCTTTTACTACCAAACCATATATTGCTCCTATTCCTAACGCATACAGAATCGCTTGGGAACCTTCTCCTCCTTCTTCTCCCGCGACTAGAACTTCCCGGCAAGCCACTCCTTCTGGATAAGGCAACGCTTCTTCTACGATGAACAATCTTCTAAGTGCTATGGTAAACATAGTACCCATTAATCCACCGAGTAACGCGATAATCGTAGTTTCTAGTAGTTGAATCTCATCCCAAAGATTTGGTATCACTAGCAATGCAGGTACGGTAAATATGATACCAGCCGCCAAGGACTCTCCTGCACTTGCCATAGTTTGAACGGCGTTATTTTCTAAAATAGTAACTTCTTTGAATAGCGAACGAAGAATAATCATTGACATAACTGCTGCAGGAATACTTGCTGAAACTGTCATACCGGCGTACAAACCTAGATACGCATTTGCCGCAGTCATTAATATGCCGAGAAGAATTCCTACTACAACGACTCTTACCGTCAATTCCAGTGGCGATTCTGACGCCGGAATGTATGGCTCACCGTGCACTGACATGGCCCGGCTAAATATTTCTAATTGTTGAAAACATCGCTTATTTTATTGGGATAACCACCATCATAATGATAAGTTGTATAATCGTGGTTGAAGAACGGTAGGGCTTATTTTGGATGAAAATCACCATTCTATGTCGACAGATGATGTCATGAAAAAATTTGAAGTTGACCGTTCCGGGTTAACAGAATCAGAAGTTCTCAAAAGACGAAATATTCACGGGGAAAATAAATTATCGGAACCTGACAGAGTTCCCGGCTGGAAGAGATTTTTATCTCAGTATAATGATCCGTTAAATTATTTACTTATTGGGGCAGCAATAGTTGCCTTATTGATACATCCCGATGAACCAGGTGATGCTATTTTTATCTTCATGGTCTTGACTGCTAATGCATACTTCGGTTATTGGCAGGAAGGTCAAGCAGAGCAAGCTATGGATTCATTGAAAAAAATGTCTGTTTCACAATGTGTAGTTGTAAGAGGTAAGACTGATATTGAAATCCCCACTAAAGAATTAGTTCCGGGGGATATCGTCAATTTGTATGAGGGTTTGAACGTCCCCGCAGACATACGTATTTTAGATTCTTATCAATGCAAAATAGATGAGTCAGCGTTAACTGGAGAGTCATTGACAGTTCAGAAAAAACCTGCATCACTAGATATTACAACTCTGTTAGCAGACCGTAAAAACATGGCATTCATGGGCACATGTGTCGCTTCTGGCAGGGCTATTGGGATAGTGGTGGCAACGGGGATGAATACCCAACTAGGTAGGATTGCTAGTGATATTGCCGAGTCAGAAACTCCAAAAACTCCACTAGAACTAAAATTAGAATCTCTTGGTAAATTTTTAGGTTTCGTCGCCCTAATAGTCGCATTTTTACTCGTATCCATTGAAATGATCATCGCTTATGGTGACGCTGATACAGATATTTGGGAAGCAGCAGTCGACCAGTTCATTATCGCTATTGCCATATTTGTTGCCATTGTTCCCGAAGGTCTGCCAATTATACTAGTGATAACTCTTGCTCTTGGTATGCGGAATATGGCTCAACATAAAGCTATAATTCGTCGAATGAAGGCCGTAGAAACACTAGGCTCAACAACAGTAATTTGTTCCGATAAAACAGGTACTTTAACCAAGAACCAAATGACGGCCAGACAAATTTCTACTACTGAAGGTAATTTTCAAATTACTGGAGAGGGATTTAAGCCTAAAGGTGAGGTTTTGTTTGAAGGTAAACCTCTTGGTGACGATGGATTTTCGCAACATCAAAACAATCTTGGTTTTAGACTTGCAGCAGCTTGTTTGAGTCTTTGCCATAATTCAACAATATCTAAAATTGATGGTCAATGGGAGGCACTTGGCGACCCCACAGACTCAGCATGTGCAGTAGCAGGTTGGAAAATTAACGGAGATGTCCAAAAGTTTGCCCAAAGACATAGCAGAATACATGAATTTTTCTTTGACACTAAACGTAAAAGAATGTCTGTCATACATGAATATGAAGGTGAAAAGTGGATATTCTCCAAAGGTGGTGCTGGAGGGTTTATCGATTTGGTAGATTGGAAAATTAAAGATGACGAAATTGTCCCTATTGAAGAATTAGATTTCAATATTGCAGAAGTTGCTAACAGAGATATGGCTGGTAAAGCCATGCGAGTTTTGGCATTATGTGCTCGTCGATTAGATGATGGTGAAGATATCTATGACGTTGAGAAGATTGAATCAGGATTAATTTTCCTTGGTTTAGTTGGTATAATGGACCCACCAAGGCCAGAAGTAAAAGATGCTATTGCGATTTGTCAAAAGGCTGGCATTAAAGTCAAAATGATTACTGGGGACCAACAATTTACTGCAACAGCAATTGGTAAGGAATTAGGTATTACCGATGGTGGTATACCTGCTGTTAACGGTAGTTCTATAGTCAAATTTAATGATGCTGAAATGGATGAGGCAGCCGCTAATTCTACAATTTTCTCTCGTGTTGCACCAGATCAAAAAATGCGCATTGTAAGTTCTTTACAAAGCCAAGGAGAAATTGTCGCTATGACTGGAGATGGAGTAAATGATGCTCCAGCATTATCAAGGGCTAATATCGGAATTGCCATGGGTATATCTGGCACTGATGTGGCCAAAGATGCTGCAGATATGGTTTTGCAAGATGATAATTTTGCTAACATAGTCCATGCGGTTGAAGAAGGTAGAAAAATCTATCAAAACATTCGTAATTTCGTGAGGTACCAAGTTTCTACTAACGTGGCAGCAGTTTCCTTGATAGTTATCTCAACACTGGTATTTGGATGGAATTTACCACTTACAGCAACTCAAATTTTGGTGATAAATATCCTAATGGACGGCCCACCTGCTGTCGCTCTTGGAGTAGAGAAAAAACATGGGAATGTTATGAGTAGACCTCCAAGACCCGTCAATGAAGGTTTACCCAGCAAGAGTGATATTTGGTTGATATTTTACCTTGGTTCAGTTATGGTAATCGGAACACTGCTAGTATTTTTCCTTGCAGGAGGCGGTATAGAAACTTGTAACGGCTTACCACTGGCTGATGAGAATAATCTACCATTTGATAAGGCAGCATGTGATTCTGGTGACCTTGAAGCAATAGCTGAATGGTCCAATTATGCTGACGATAGATTTGTTCATGCACAAACAATGACTCTTTCAGTATTCATAATGTTTCAACTGTTTAATGTAATGAATTGTCGGTCTCAAGAAGAGAGTATATTTTCACTGGGTGCTTTTTCAAATAAAGCGATCAACATAGCCTTTTTGGTATCTTTTGGACTGTTACTCTTCTTTGTCCAATTAGCCAATATCTCCATTCCGCTAATTGGAATAGAAATTGGTGGCTTACTATCCACAAAAGTACTTTCATCATCAGATTGGTTGATAATTATAGCAGTATCCTTTTCAGTCTTAGTTATTGAAGAATTTAGAAAATTCATAGTCAATTCAAAACTATTTGCTATCAAGAATATACCTTAGATGATGTACATATATATTTGAAGTATGGGTTATACCAAGGAGTCATGACTGAGTGGTCAGCATCAATACAGAATGCTGGAAGTTCAGCCAATTGGAAAGAAAAACTTAGCATATCTCTGCAGGATATGCAATGGTCGAAAATAATCGAACCTATTGCCGATAAACTTGCAAACGGTGACAGACTTAGTATTGATGACGGTATAATACTGTACAACCACAGTAACCTCAGTGAAGTTGGAATGCTTGCTAGTATTGTTAAACAGTCTAGGTTTGACAAAAACGTTTTTTTCAACTCGAACGTTCACATAAACCAAACCAATATCTGTGTTCTTGCGTGTCGTTTTTGTGCATTTAGAAGAAGTAAAAAACAATCAGATGCATATGCGTTGACCATCGAAGAGTACATCAAAGAAATGGACAAGTTTGCTGAACATATCGATGAGGTACATTCAGTTGGCGGTCTTCATCCAGACTGGGATGTTGAATTTTATGTTAGTTTAATCGCCGCAGCGAAAGAAAAATATCCTGAAATTTCTGTAAAGGCCTTGACAGCTGTCGAAATAAAACATTTATCAAATCAATCAAATATCAGCTTCAGTGAAACTCTCGAGAGATTAAAAAATGCTGGATTAGACTCCCTTCCGGGTGGCGGGGCCGAAATACTAAATGATGAAATACGTGAAATAATCTGCAAAGGTAAGGAAAGTTCTGAAGAATATCTAGAAATACATCGTCAAGCACATCTACTAGGCATACCATCAAATTGTACTATGTTGTTTGGCACTATTGAGAAAATAGAAGATCGACTAGAGCACATGGATCAATTACGTAAATTAGCCGACGAATCATTAATGCTGCAATGCTTTGTACCCTACCCATTTTTGCCTGACTCTTCTAGATTGCCACAAGCCCAGTTATCAACTGCCAACGAAATTTTACGTACCATCGCAGTATCCAGATTAATGTTAGATTCTATACCACATATCAAAGCCTATCGAATGAACATTGGAGATGAAGTTGCTGAGTTAGCACTCCACTACGGGGCCGACGACATTGATGGGACAGTACGTCAAGAATCGATAATGCATTTAGCTGGAGCAAAATCAAGTTTGAATTACGGCAGTTATCAACTTGCCAAATTAGTCAAAGATGCGGGGTTTTCTCCTGTAAAAAGAAATACCATCTACACTAAGTTCAGCGAATTTGAAATTGTTCCTCCAAAACCTGTTAGGCGCTTGTCTGTTATTCAAAATTAGGTGATAATATGATTGGCCAGGATACTAATGAAACGAGCTCAAAATTCCTTAATTGGAAAAAAACAATTGGCCGAGTAGCGTTCATGAATTGTGATCCTTTGTTTCTAAAACTAAGTAATCAGTGGGATGTTCTACCCGCACCGCCATCTTGGCTTACTGGACATTTACTGAGAAGCGACTGTATTTTAGCACCAATTCCGGCTGCAGATTATGCTAGAAACTCAGACGAATTAGTACTAGTCCCTGACTTAGGTATTTGTTCCAAAGGTGAAGTTGGAAGCGTTCTTTTATTTGGTAATGGCAGTATATCAGAGATGAAAACAATCGCATTGCCATCTGATTCTTCTTCATCTGTGGCTCTATTGAAGTATATTGCTAAACAACAAGGTTTAGAACCAAATTATATCGTAATGGGACCAGATATAGATGCGATGTTAGATAATTGCGATGGTGCCTTGATTATTGGCGATAGAGCCCTAGATGCATCTAAATTGTATCCAGAAAAAATAGTTTTGGACCTAGGTTTGGAGTGGCGTGAGATAACTGGTAAACCAATGGTCTTTGGCGTGTTTGCTGCTAGAAGAGATACTCCTGTTGCTGATATAAAAAAAGCATACAATTCATTGATAGAACAATTAGAAATGTTCGAAAATTCTGTTGTTCGCCGGAATGAAATAATCCAGATTTCTGCTGAAAAGTCTGGTCTAACAAGAGAGAGGTTGAATAAATATTTTGGGGAAGTTTTCAATCGCTTAGATCAACAACATATTGATGGCTTGAATTTGTTTCTAACCGAAGCATGTGGGAAAACTGAGTTTGCTGAATTTCTTTGGTAAATCTATTACAATTCGTCATCTGACTTTACCCGTCTAACCTTCCGTTGTTTGGGTTTTGCGACCCTCTTCTTGGTGATTATCTTTTCACCCGGTATATCGAGTTTACCGTCCAGTCGCTGTCTCTTTGTTGACATAACAGGTCCCTGTTTATTTCGGTCTATTTTACCTGACCTACGTTTTACTTTGCTATCATCATTTGATTGTGAATCATCATCTAGACTAAACGCCGCCCGTTTTTTAGGATTGTTCACTTCTTGAATTTTCATATTATTTGTTTCTTCGTAATCCAAATCGTCTGTATAAGTCATTATTGGTTCTGGTTTGTTAGTTTGAAGGACATCGTCAAGGATATCATCAAATTCTTCGACATATTCGGGGTGTTCAATGTCCTCATCCTCATCTTCCTCATCAGATTCATCTTCACCAAAGTCAATCTCATGAAGAATCGTAGAGTTGAGATTGTTCCTTCTAATCAAGAACCATGTGGATAATATGCATGCCAACACTACAGCCAAAATCAGTGCAATATTATCCACTATCTTGCCTAATATTGACTCTATTTGATTATCGCTTTTTTCAGCGGTTGAATAATTCAATACGGGGTTTTCTCCATAGTTGTACCAAACGGATGACTCCACAATCCCATCTAACTTTACCTGTGTGATGTAGACTGGATGATTTTCCACAATATGAGTTATAGAAGAGCCAATAACTGAGATTTGATCAACTATCTCAATGGTAAATGGTAGAGAGGCATTTGGAATAATATCAAAAGTGGTCCTGAATGCAAATTTTATTTGTCCTTTATCATCCCATTTAGTAAAAGATAGCCCTTCTATAATTCGACACTCTAGCGAGCCATTATTTATTTGACCAATCGAAAGTTCGATAGAAGAACGGAGTTTAGTGATGTAGTCATTCTTATCCATATTATGGCAGATTGCACCCTCAATCAAATTTGTTTCTTCATAACTAATTCTTTGGTCAGAAATTATTGAACGCCTTGATAAATTTCTGAATGTGTAAGTGTCAATTGTGTTCATTGTGTAAACGTCATCAATTACCAAGGTGTCACCAACAAGGTTGATTTGGTAAGATCTCAAGGTAGATATGTCGGGAGTTCTACTACATACAGTCTCATTTAGGCAATTAAAATCCCAATCATCCAAATGTGAATCACCATCGTCATCATCATCTAATATATCTGGAATATTATCACCATCTAAATCCGAACCTATCGAGCCAAATCCTTCGGGAAGTGTTGGTGTTCCATAAGCAGCAATATGGTTGGAATCAGTTGCCACAAACAAATCCATAATCACCCCTTGGTTTTCTATCAATGCAAAATCTAGAGACTTGTGCATTAGGCGCACAGAAGAAATTTGCTCAAATGTAGAGCCGTCAATTACTATTAATTCAGGACTATTGTCAGATTCTAGTATGAATATTCTGTCCGAATTTAACGACCATTTCATCTCATGTGAATCTCCTAGGTCTAAACTTTGTAATTGGGAACCACTCAATGAAAAAGTGTATAGATTTCCTGTTACGGTGACGACTGCTAATTTGGCATCAGATTGACTAAAATCACAACCAATGATTTCCTCTTGGACCTCAAAACTGATTTCTTGATATTCGCCTAAACTATCCCAAATATTAACGCGACCAAGTTCATCCCCAGTTACAATATAATTTCCAGACTTAGAATATTTTACACATGTTATATCTGATACATGCTGTCCTGAGATTTGATTAGCAATAGACATGGTTTCCGTATTGTATATGTCTGCACCGTTGTTCATATTTGGCGTGATTATGTTCTCACTATTGGGCGACCAATCAATATTGCCGTAGCGATCATTACCTCTGCCTTTTTCCGGTTTTATTTCACCGGTTTCTAAATTCATAATCTGGATTGAATCAGGGATTGATTGCTCTGCCCTTAGGCTAATGGCTATGTCTTCTCCATTCGGTGAAAATTGTATGTCATAAATTTCTCTTACAAAATCAATAGAATTTATTATTTCTAAAGTGTCCATATCATGGAATTCGAGCGTTTTTCCGTATGAGCTGGCCACTAAATCATGCTCGGCATCCAAAGCAACTGATTTAGTGTAAGCATCATTTGAGTCTGCAAGTGTTACCCCGACAAAATTGATACCCGATGAATTTGCAGCCGCACTGGGTATTACTAATGAAATAAATAGTGTGCATAAAATTACACTAACATAATTAGATTTCATCGGGTTCATTATTTCCTAGGTTTTGAACTACTTGAATTTATAGCCGAAACATTACTTTAACTTGTGATTTCATTAGTTTGACACTTACTTCAAACGGATGGTTATTGAAGGACTTAATTTTCGGATTGTCATGGACACAACACTAGACCAAGATGAAAACGGCGACTACTTAGTCAGAATCGGCCATTCTCCAGACCCAGATGATGCATTTATGTTTCATGCAATGACCAATGGTAAATTTCCCACACCAGGATATAAATTTGTTCACGAACTTCAAGATATTGAGACATTAAATCATCGTGCTATGAACCAAGAGTTAGAGGTTTCAGCCGTATCCATACATGCATTTCCCGAAATTTCTAAACATTACAGTTTGATGAATTGTGGCGCCTCTATGGGAGAGGGATATGGGCCGATGGTCGTTTGTAAATCAGGCGTTTCGTTGGATGATGCTAAAAATTCGGTAATTGCAGTACCTGGTTTGAAAACTAGCGCCTACCTTGGTTTAAGATTAGCTTGGGGTGATGTAAATGTGGCAGTCGTCCCGTTCGACGAAATAATTCCGCGCATTCTGGATGGGACCTATCTTTCAGGATTAATTATTCATGAAGGTCAATTGACTTATGTAGATAATGATCTAAATGTCTTGGTGGATCTAGGCAAATGGTGGAATAGTATTACCGATAATTTCCCAATGCCATTAGGTGGTAACGTAGTGAGGAGAGACCTCGGACAACAAATGATGAAAGATATCACACTGTACACCAAGATGAGCATTGAATACGCGATAAAAAATCCTGATGAAGCCTTAGAATTCGCTAAAAAGTGGGGCCGTGGAATTGACGATGCAACTAACCAAAAATTTGTTACTATGTACGTTAATGAGCGAACGATTGATTATCGTCAAGATGGAAGAGAATCCATAAAATTGTTCCTCCAAGAAGGTCAAAAGATTGGATTAATCGACCAAGAATTCGATACTAATAATATTGACTTTATTGGGGCGGTTTGATGGCAAGACAACCAAAAATAAGCCAAAATGGATTATTAGACTTTGCTCCATCACAAACTACCAACATCAAAGGGTCTTCTGACCGACTATTTACTTGCTTGACAGGACTAACTCAAAAGAACACGGTGTTATTGATGCCAGAGGCAAATTCAATAACTACAATAATTACCAAGGAATAGGGAGAAATATGCCACACGATAATATCCAACTCGCTCAAGCACCGAATGGAGAAATTGGTCCAAGGTGTAAACAGTGTGGCGTAAGAATGACCTTTGGCGCTGCAATGGTCATCAATAATAATTATTATTGCTGGGAATGTTATGTTGAAGTTACTGGTGCCCAATCATCAACAAAAGTTGTTGAGGCTGAAAAGAAATTCTGGATGGCCAATGAATGAAATAAACAAATTATGGTGTGATGATGTTTTCTACTGGGTGGGCAAGGTTTGCTCATAAATTCACCAACTACTACAGGCATTCACCTCTTTGGGCACCACCGAGAATAAAATATCGTGAATGGATGTTTATTCCATTCGGTAATTCACCCCCTATCAGACATAAGGGTTTTTCAGACACAGAATCTGTTAGAAATTTTATTACCCAACGTCCAATGCATTCATGCTTTTACTCTACTGCGTATTGGGAAAAACCTTACATGATGAAAATGGTAGAAAAAGAATGGATTGGGGCTGATTTAATATTTGACCTGGACGGGGATCACTTGCCAGGCGTCACAGATAGAGATTTTCCAGCGATGCTCGAGGTTATTCAAGAACAGGCATGGACATTGTGGAATGATTATCTTGAACCGGAATTTGGATTTGACGAAAAATATTTACAAGTCACTTTTTCTGGACACAGAGGGTTTCATTTACACTACAGAGATCCATCTCTATTCCATTTGGACTCTGAAGCTAGAAGAGAAATAGTATCACACATAAGAGGCCAAGATGTTGACGTCAAAGGTAGCCTGGCTAGATTCCAGCTAGGTGATAGAACCGGTTGGGCTAATCGAATTAATAGGGGTATGGAATCAGTGGTTGAAAAACTTCAACAAATCGCCAAGAAAGAAAAGGGATACACCTCACTATTAGACGAATTGCATGATAGTTTAAAATCTCAAGCACGACGAGAAAACAGATCCAGTTCCAAAGGTAAGACTTCAATTCAAAATTTAGGTGAACTTTTAGTCAACCAACAGAGGACTCAAAATTTACTGAATGGTAATTTTGGCGTGCTAAATAAACATGAGTCGCTATTCCTTGACCTGCTCAAAACCGATACATCTGTTGTTTTATCAAATGCAGGTGAAGCAGATGAAGTTGTTACCATCGACGTTAGGAGGCAAATAAGATGGCCAACATCCCTACATGGTAAATCTGGAATGAGAGTCACGGAGTTCCCACTAAACAGACTTGATCCGGATAAATCCAACAGTTTTGATCCACTTTTTGAAGCAGTTGTTCTGGGCAATGATAAGAATTTACAAGTGGAAATCACCCAAGAGGATTGTCGTTTCAAATTTTTTGAACAAGAATGGACTCCAAATAAAGGCGACGTCTTAGATATTAGCGATGCAGCAGCCACATTTTTAGTTCTTAAGGGATGGGGAAGAATAGCGTCTCCATAACATTACTGAATCATCCCAATATTGAGGTTTTTTTAGGTAAGGTTCAATACTATACTGCTCTCCCTTGTGGATAGGTGAGGTCATGGGGTTCAGGAAGAACAAGAAAAAATCTGCTCCGGTGCAAACCAACCTAGCCCTCCCCCCAGCGCCTTTGCCACCAATGCCGGGAATGCCATTACCACTTCCTGATGTAGCGTCTATGCCTCCTCTACCTACGCTACCAATGCCTGCGGCATTAGGTCCGGGTGAAATTAAAGAAACCGTTACAGAAAGTTCTAACAAAGACGATGATTACAATGAACTTTGGGCTAAAAAGTCAAACAAACCACTGCCACAGATTTATGGTCACATAGACCGTATTTCAGCTGGTGAAGCAGGCTCGTTATTAGATCGATATGCCGACCGTTTTGGACATGCTCTAGACCGCGATATTATTGTTCTTAGAAAACAACAACACGATGATAAAATAGCCCAAGTTAGGGATGCTCCAGTAGTTGAACTACTGGATGACGAGAAAAATGAACTATCTCAAGAAGATCAATTAATTCAAATTGAAGACGAAATTCGAAACCTGAAACCCAGTTACCAAGAAGCCAAAGCAGATGGGGATGCAGAACTATTGGCAGAACTAAAGCCACAACTAGAATCCTTGCTAAAGGAAAGAAAACAACTTCAATCTATAATTGCTCAATCCAATATCGCATCAGATGAATCAACTTCAACACCTTCCGAAGAATCAGCACCAGTGGTTGCTCAAGTGTCAAATGAAGAAGACTTGTTTGTGACATTCGTTGCAATAGTTGATGAATTATTAGGTTCTAACCTGCCGGCAAATGTTGTCGAATCATTTGTAGAATCCGATGACTTTTCAGTCTACCAAACAGTCGGTAGTGATCCACAATCTGCAGATGATGATTTAAGATCACTATTCTTCAATATCGTAGATGGTCAACTCGGAAACATGAATAAAGAATCAATCGAGAGCTTTGTCGGTTCTTCTGATTTTAAAATTTACAGTACTATCGGAGAAATGTATCAGTGAGGATGATAATATGGGATTATTAGATAAAGCAGGTGGAGCAAGCGAATCAAAACCAAAAGTCAAGGCAGTCGCAAAAGCAAAGCCAGTCGCAAAGGCTGTTGCAAAAGCCAAAACAGTAGCTAAAACCGTCGAGAAGGCTCCAGCCCCCGTAGCCGTTGCAGAACCGAAACCCACCAAGGCGAAGAAAGCTAAGAAGGAACGTAGGCCACGTGTATCCGGATTACCCGAGGGCTTCGAAATGGCAAATAAATTGGACCGTACTATGAGTTGGTTTGTCAATTTTGCATGGAACTTTGGTGTACTGTTCGCCGCCCTTTTTATGATGGCCAGCGATACTGGATTAGTAACAACTATTCTTATTGTTGCGTCTCTAGTAATGATGGTATTGAATGTTATTCTGTTGCCGTTCAAGACGGGTAGGAATCTTGGTCAATTCGTTTCAAGAATAAAATATGTGACTTCTACAGGAGAAAAATCGAATCCCATACAAGGTGCTTTATCCAATTCTGTGGGGATTCTAGCATTATTTGGTTTCCTGTTTATATTTGTCTCAACAAGCAATATAGGTGACAAAGATGCAGGAGCAGGCCCAATAATTTTCACTGTCGTTGGGGCAATATTCGTAATACTTTACATCGTTAACTGGCAATTTTCAAAGGCCAGTGATTATAATCAAGGGCTTTACGATGTCATGTTTGGAGCATACATGGTAAAACACGTCCCAACTGCAGAAGAGAAAGCAAGTGGATTCTGGGCTAAGTTTGAGAGTATGGGAGATTACGGTGACAAGTTTGCTGCGAACAGAGAAGCTAAAAAAGAGGCCAAAGAAAATGAGTCGGTTGAAAATCCCATGAAAGAATCAAAAGAAACCGATAAAGGAGTAGCAAAAGCAAAACCAGTTGCCAAAGCAAAACCAGTTGCCAAAGCAAAAGCCAAGGCAAAAGCGTCTAAGAAATAAGTGTCAATATACTCTTGTCTGTGAGTTGCATGTTTCTAGTTAAGTATAGGTGGATACGTCCGTTTTTGCTAATATCATTATTAATCATCTTTATTTTTCGATTATTAATTAGTACAACATTATTAGAATTGAGTATATATATTTCGTTTGGGTGCATAATATTTTATAATTTCATTTTAGAATTTTGGATTGCAATGGCATTTATTTCACCTGGTAACAAAAAGAAAATGTTCAATGAAAACGGCTGGCATTCTTCATACCACAATTTATCTACAAAAATCCATGTTAAATCATATTTTGATGATATCAAACGTCCTTTGGTCATAATTATTCACGGCTGGAGGAGTGGAGCCATATCCATGGAGGGTAGAGCAAACAAATACATCCAAATGGGAATGCACGTCATGATTTTTGAGATGCCAGGTCATGGTTCAAGTGAACCCGTAGCGAAGTGGACTGCAGGTCATGCAGCAATAACTTTCCATGAATTCTTTGAATCAATCGAATCTTCTTTCAATATGGATGCTGTTTCTGAAATCTACTTCCATGGACACAGTATGGGCGGTTTTGTCCTATTGAAATTCAATAAATTAATTGGTTCTAACAGCCAATATGAAAAGATAAGCGGATATATATTAGAATCACCTTTAACATGTTATTCCTTTATTTTTGAAGAGACAATAAGTCAGTTATTTATTCCTAAGTTTTTGATTAGTAAGTATTGGAAAAGACTTCGGGTACACTTTAACAATGTGAATCCAAAGTTGACCTCGATTGACGATCTAAGGGAGGTTGATGTACCTTTATGGGGGTCAATAACTAATGATTTATTATTGGTACAAGCAGAACAGGATGATATACTCGGTAGACGGCATTATGATGCGTTAGTTGATGTGCAAAATGATTCAACACTCAATGAATCAACCTTCGACCATTATCTAGTTACAAGTTTGACACATGCGAAATCTAGAACTAATTCTGACAGAGACGTAATTATCGGTGAGTGGCTAGCTGAAAGAATTCACTCTGATTCGTTAACCTCAGCCTGATCTCTGGCTAACTCACGCATATCTTCAACTTCGTCTAACTCATCAACAATTTCTTCGCCAAGTAATGTTTCCAAAACATCTTCCATAGTTAGAATACCGGATGTACCACCAAATTCATCAATAACAATGGCTATTTGTTGTTTGTTAGTCAAAAACATATCTAAAGCACTGTCCACTGAACTGTTGGTCGAAATTGTCTTTACTGGTTTTGATAACTCTGAAATCGATAAACCCCACTCATCGCGACTGGCCGCCATTAGTAATTGCGACCGAATTATTATTCCCTTTATGTCATCAATTGAGTCTCCAAAAATAGGAATTCTCGAGAATCTTATTACTTGATTCTCATCCATTACTTGCCTGATAGTATAATCTTGTTGAAATGCTGTTATTACTACTCTAGGAGTCATAACTTCATTGACTGCAATTTCTCTAAGCCTGAGTAAGTTATGAATTACCGTCTCTTCATCGACTTCTAAAATACCTTCTTCTTCTCCTAAATCAGCCAGTGCTGCTACATCATCACGTGTTACTAAAGAATTACCACCCGAAGGTAAGATTCTTTTTAGCCACTGTATGGGGATTATAATTAACATCAGTGCATAAGTCATAAAATTAAGAATATGCCCTGCAGTTGGAGCAAGTTGTTTCCAGTATGCAGTTCCAAGAGTTTTCGGAATTATTTCTGAAAGGAATAGTACTGCTAAGGTTAGTAATACAGACGCTATTGTCAGGTATTCTTCACCAAACTGTTTGTTTACCTCAGAACCAACACCTGCAGCACCCATCGTGTGAGCAATAGTGTTTAACGTAAGAATTGCAGTTAGTGGTTTTACTGCGTCATCATCTTTCAGTTTAGCCCAAATTTGTCCTATTTTGCTGCCATTCTTTTCCATTACTGCTATGTGAGTGTAAGGTATTGAAAGTACAATTGCTTCTAGAATGGAGCAGAGGAAAGATACTCCGAGTGCGAGTGTGATGTAAAAAATCAATATTGTGAATTCCATGAATTTAAGACGGCCCCTAGACGATGCGCTAAACCTGCGTAACGATTCTAGTTATTCAAAATGACGCATAAATCGATATTGATGGTGAAACTCAATAACGGAAGTCTACACGCACAGACATTGAGGGCTCTATATGACCGATGTGAGCGAATATGTGATGATTTGTGTCGCATGGCCATATGCGAACGGACCACTTCACCTAGGCCACGTAGCCGGATGTTACCTCCCCCCAGATATTCAAGCAAGGTTCGAACGTGCTAAAGGAAATCGAGTGCTAATGGTATCGGGTTCAGACGAACATGGAACTCCCATTACTGTGTCAGCAGAACTTGAAGGCGTCAAACCACAAGATATTGTAGACAGATATCACAAAATCAACCAACAAGCACTCCTAGACTTAGGGTGCTCTTGGGAGCCAAAAATAGATCCTAGAGGTATTGAATACGGAGGCTCACTATTCAATAGAACTTCAGATATCAGACACAAGACCATCGTTCAAGAAAATTTCACCAAATTACTAGATGCGGGATTATTTGAACGTAGAACAAGCAAACAATACTACGAATTGTCAAGTGGTAATACGGGACGGTTTTTGCCAGACCGCTATGTAGAAGGCATTTGCCCTACATGTGATTCTGATGGAGCCAGAGGTGACCAATGTGATGAGTGCGGTGCCACTTATGAAGCAATTGAATTAAAGTCTCCAAGATCAAAAATGAATCCAGGAGCAGAAATTGAAATTCGCGATACAGAGCATTTCTTTTATCGACTGGATTTATTTCAAGAGGTCTTAGAACAACATGCTGAGAGTCGCAGTAGCGTTTGGAAGTCTAATGTCAAAGCAATGACCAAGCAATGGTTAGATATGGGTCTACGCCCAAGAGCAGTAACCAGGGATTTATCATGGGGCATTCCATTGCCACTAGAGGATAAAGAATGGAAAGGTAAGTGTGTTTATGTATGGTTTGAAGCAGTTCAAGGTTATTCTACTTGTGCACAAATTTGGTCTGAATCTATTGCTAGTAAGGCTGGACACCCAGACGGCAAACATTCATGGAAGAAATGGTGGATGATTGACGAAAATGGAAACTCACCAAGACACCTGTATTTCCTAGGCAAAGATAACATTCCATTTCACACTGTTATATGGCCCGCTCTTATTATGGGACTTAATCATGCCAATGCAGGGAAGGATTCTACTCAACCGGTTGAGTTGCCGTCAGTCGGTGAATTAGCTCTAGAAACCAATGTCCCAGCAATGGAATATCTAATGTTAGCCGGTGGACAATTTTCAAAATCTAGGAAACATGCTGTCTGGTTACCTTCATTTTTACAAAGATTCGATCCTGACACGCTAAGATATTATCTAAGTATTAACATGCCAGAAAATCACGATACTGACTTCAACTGGCCTGATTTTGTTGAAAAAATAAACTCAGAACTCATTGCAGCATATGGTAACTTTGTTCATCGCATTTTGACTTTAGGCGCTCGCTTACCTAAAACTGACAATGGACCATTTGAAAATTTAGAGATGAATAATATCACCACTAAGCACTCTGTAAAATTAGAAAAAATACATTTGGAAATTACAACATCCCTTGAGCGACATAGGTATAAGGAAGCTTTGAGATATGTGATGAATGCAGCCCAATACGGCAATCAAATTATTCAGGCTGCAACACCTTGGAAATATTTGGGTGATAAATTTGATGGCTCTGATGCGGCTAAAGAATCTTTAGCAAGCCTAGCATTTGGCTGGAGAATATGTCGATATCTTGCTGTTGTAACACAACCATTTTTGCCTTTTAGTGCTCAGAGATTATGGGAATCCCTTGGTCAATCAGGGCAAGTAGCCCAAACAGATTGGTATTCAGCAATTGACTGGCAAGCCGATATGACGTGGAATGACCGAAACCCTGAACCTTTATTCAAACGTTTAGAATTAGATGAAATATTAAAACAAGAACAATCATTGGCATCTAAAGAAATAACTGATAGCAGCCCTATATCGAATGTCAAAGGTGGAAAGAAAGGTGGAAAAAAGATGAATAAACAAGTAGAAGGAATACAATATTTAGACTTCAATGATTTTATGAAAGTAGAACTAAAAGTCGGTAAGATAACTAGTGTTGAAGAACACCCTAATGCGGATAAATTATACGTGGTAAATTTGGATGATGGGGATAATGGGCGAGTAATATGTGCAGGGATTAAACAATATTACACTGCTGAACAATTGACTGGTATGCAAGTTGTATTTGTGAGTAATTTACAGCCAAGACCACTCAGAGGGGTGACTTCTGAGGGAATGATGTTAGCTGCAGATGATGGAAATGGCCAAGTTAAATTAATTACCGTAGACGGGGAAATTTCAACCGGATCTACAGTTAGATGACTAATCATCCAATTCTTTTTTTGACAGATTGCATTATTTCTCTGGCTACTATGCTACAATCTGCCAATATTTTGGGGCACGCATCTCTCATTGTCTGACCATATTCAGCTGGTAATGAATTAAGATTAATATCAACATTGAATAATGCACCCTTGCATGCTGCACTAGCAAGCAATCCAGCCACTCCTACATCCGAAACTGCGTTTGCGTTACCATAATTCGCTAAACCATCTAATAATTTTAGTAGATCTAATGATAAACATGCGGTTTGGTAAGGTATCTCAGCTGCTTGCAATGTGGCTTGTCTGATAGTTTTCTTTCTATGTGTCTTTTCTTCATCAGTAGATTTAGGTAGCCGAAAAGAACTCATGACCAAATCAAATGCGTCGCTATCTTGGTCTGCTAAGAGACCTGCTTTAGCTAATATCTCCTCTGTTTTGTTATTTGCATTCTGTGCATAAATCCAGCCTGATTCCCATTTTTCTTTACCTAGTGTAAGTTCAATCACCATTTTAGTTAGTGCTGCTGCTTGGCCTAAGGCAACTGCACTGGCAGTACCTCCACCTGGAGTAGGCGCAGATGATGATAATTCATCTTGAAATTCACCAAGGGTTTTTTTCATCCAACTCAATTAGCATCACCAGCCATTGCCCACTCGATTATTCTCTCATGTGGATTGAAATTGTCGATTTCAGATAATCCTAGTGCATTGATTGCAGCATCAACATATTCTTCATCGGAATAATTTCCTTTGCCAAGATACCATAGACCAGTTTCAAGCATTGATTTTAGGGGCACTAAACCAACTAATTCGCTACCTTTGAGCGATACAGAATGGTCTTTAGCCAATGAGTGACAAATTTCAAACGCCTTATGAATTGGACATTTATCTACATCTAATATATTCATTGAAACTTGGCTAATAGAGTGAGTTTCTAATGTCACACCCATCCCTTGTATCTCCTGAATCATTCCCGTAACCCGCATCTTCTGTCCGTTTTCTTGCTTAATTAACCTGCCACTGCCGCGAATAATGGAACCAATCTTCTTTGCTACAACTGCTTCTGGTTCGTCAATATTTACGTTATATGCAATTAATATATCTCTTGAGCCAATTGTTATTCCTCCCGATTTCTTTGTTGCATCACACCATTTATTAGGTCCAAAGTCGGGATATCTAGTTGTTTCTTCATGATTGGTTTCTCCATTTGTCAATCTATTTTCTAGACCTTCATATTCTCCTTTACGCAATGTAGAGAGTAGTTTCCGGTCTGCATGAGTTGCGGAGTAACCGTACAAAAAAGTACTCACTCCCAACTCTTTAGCCACCTTCTTAGCTAATTTCTCTGCGAGAGAGGAGCATTCATCCATCGTGACATTATTGAGCGGGATAAACGGACAAACATCAACAACACCAAGTCGAGGGTGTTCACCATGATGTTTGCTCATATCGATTAATTCTACAGCCGATTCAATAAGTTTGTATGCTGCAAAATAAACCTCATCAGGACTTCCTGCTATGGTTATAACTGTTCTATTATAGTCTGCATCAGGCTCTACACTTAGTACCGAACAATGCTCATTTTGAGGTATACTGCTGACAATTTCATTAATTAAATCAAGATTCCTACCCTCTGAAATATTAGGTACACACTCTATCAATGCCTTTTCCATGCACGATGGTAATAAAAGGCGGACTTTGAAGTTAGCCTTAACTGTAAATGGCATCAGGTGAATCTTTTAGTCCACCTTTAACTTTCTTTAAATTAATCCTTTTTATTGAATCAATGAAGTCAGTTTGTGTTATGTATCCACGACCTTGTCGAATAGCAATCATACCTGCTTCAACACACGTTGCTTTTATTTCTGCTCCTGAAAAACCATTAGTTTTGTCGACAATCGGTTTCAGTTGTATTTTCTTGGTTGACATTTTATCGATATTTAGTTTGAATATCGCCTTCCTACCGACTTCGTCAGGTATTGGAATTTCAATAACTCTGTCAAAACGACCTGGTCGCAATAGCGCTTCATCAAGTATATCTGGGCGATTTGTGGCAGCAATAATCTTGACATTCTCGAGTGCATCAAAGCCATCTAACTCAGCAAGTAATTGCATAAGAGTTCTTTGCACCTCTCTATCTCCACTAGTAGATCCATCCAAACGTTTTGCACCGATAGCATCAATTTCATCTAAAAATATTATTGATGGAGACTTTTCTTTTGCCAAGGAAAATAACTCTCTTACCATTCTGCCGCCTTCCCCAATATATTTTTGTGCCAGTTCACTGCCAACCATTCGGATAAATGTAGCTTCTGTGTGATTTGCCACAGCCTTTGCGAGTAATGTTTTCCCGCAACCTGGGGGACCTACCAACAAGATACCCTTTGGTGGCTCAACGCCAACTTGTTCGAATAATTCTGGAGAATTAAGCGGCAACTCAATCGCTTCTCTAACATATTGTTTCTGTTCTTCAAGTCCAGCTACTGAATCATAATCTGTATCTGGCCGTTCAACCATTTCTGCCCCGCTGACCATAGGATCCCAGGCGTCATGTAATACTTCAATAACCGCCAAAGTGTCTTGATTTAGGGCTACACGGACACCAGGTTTCAACACGTTAGGAGTTAATCTTTGATTTAGCGCCACTTGGAAGACTGTTCCGTTAGATGAGCGCACTATTCCCCTTTCTTGGTCTAGAATATCTTCTAGATGCCCAACGATTAACGGTGGAGATTTTAATGATCTAACTTCTTCATCTAATCTGTTAGCTCGCTTTTTTAAAGACCGGATTTCCGACTCCATGTGAGCCCTTTCATTGATTAAATCCTGAGTTTGGTCTTGTAGACTTTTGAAATCATCTTCCAGTTTTTTTAGGTCCTCATCATTCAAAGATATGATGTCTTTAGTTGGTGTTCCCACGTCCCCTACCATGTCGCTCAATCCCTCCTAACGCCAATCATCTATGAACTCTACCTAAAATCATAACAAGATTCATTTTGATGATTGCACAGGATAGCATGGTGGGGTAATGGGAGAATGCGAAGTGTGTGGTGCCATGAAAGTTGGTACAAAGCCAATAATGATGGGGAAAGCACAAGTCCACGCTTGCATGCGTTGCGTTGAAAAGCTCGGATTGGCGCCTAAAGAAGAAGCCCCTGGAATCAAAATGTCGCGTACAAGAACGCCATTTGCCGGTTCCAAACCCCGCAAAAAAAATGACATAATGGCTAAGCGGGAAAAAGAGTTAGCGGAAGATTTTGGCAACCGAATCACCAGTGCTAGAAAAGCCAAAGGTTGGAATCATGCAGAATTAGGTAAGCGGATTGCTGAAACTGTTAATGTCATAAAATCTGCTGAGTCAGGCAAACCACCTACCGATTCACTAATTAAAAAATTAGAAAAAGTTTTGGGAATAGTATTACTTGTCGAATCTACGCCTTCTGAAACCTCAAGAGTGGTACATCATGGCAATAGAAACATGACTTTAGGTGATTACTTTAAACAAAATGGTGCTTGAATGAGAGAATTGAACATACATTCGCTATGGCTTGCTCAGGACGACCCCAAAAAAAATACAGCAGTATTATCTTCGAAACGAGGCGACATCACTCTGCACAAACGAATCAATACCCTCCCGAAAAAAGGGATAATTCTAGAACCTTTGTGCGGCAAGATTTTTGGTCCCGAAGATCATGAATTGGTCACGGAAAATAACGGCTCAATTGTTGGTTTAGATTGCAGTTGGAAGCAAATTGAATCAAGCGTTGAGTTGGTTATGAGGAGAACCAGGCTAAAGCCAAGAATGTTACCATTATTTTTGGCGGCAAATCCAGTAAATTGGGGTAAGCCTGGCAAATTGTCAACCATTGAAGCATTAGCCGCAGCGGCTTATTTGTGTGGGAATAAAATGCAAGCTAAAGAACTCCTTTCTGGATTTCGTTGGGGGCAGAGATTTATTGAATTAAATTATGAACCGCTCGAAGAATATTCCTCTGCCAAAACTAGTCAAGACTTAGTTGAACTTCAGTTTGAATACTTTGATCTTGAACACTTGAGAAGTGGTGATTAATAGTGAATTATCGCAAGATTCCAATCTCAAGGCTCAATGAGGGTGACAGATTAATTCAAACTGATGATATTGCGATTGAATCTCTCGTAAAATTGACAGTTAATCAAGAACCTTTAGCTAACTTATTGGCTTCACCAGATAATTGTGATGATTTAATTATTGGTCATCTATTAGCGGAAGGATATATCAACTCAACAACTAGAATTGATAAGTCTAACACTATAACTAAAACCGATATTCATGGCACCATATTAGTCGATGTGAGGATATCTAATCTCGAAATAACCCCAAGTAAATCATTAGGAGTTACTACAACATCATGTGGTGCATGTAAGTTAGACGGAATGGAATTATTGGTAAATGGCTTACCAAGTGTAAAACCGTCTAATGATTTTGATTCTAATATTTTATATCGTGGGCTTAAGGAGATGTCGGAAAATCAAACGGGATTCATCAAGACTGGTGGCATGCACTGCGCAGGTCTATTGACACATGATGGTAAGTTACAATTCCAAAGTGAAGATATTGGCCGTCACAATGCTGTTGACAAGGTAATCGGCAATGGCTTTAACCAGATTGAATTTAATGATTCTATTCTGTTACTAAGTGGCAGATGCGGATGGGATATTGTCGCTAAAGCCGCCCGTTGTAATATCCCTACTATTGCTTCAATTGGCGCCTGTTCTTCACTCGCTGCATCTTGTGCGCGTAGTTTGGGTATCACAATACACTCTTTCGTCAAAAAAAATAGTTCTGTAATCATTGGATAGTGCATCTATCTATACAGAGATTTCAAATGATTGATTTCAAAGAGGCTGGTTAATAGGGTGAATATAATGAATGGTAAAACACCTATAGAAAACATCCCGCTTAAGATTAGGAAGCCTAAAAAGACTGCAGCAGGTATTCCAGCAGTTATCTCCAGTGCGAAACATTCACTCAAGAAAATGGGTCTGACAAATACCATCAAAACATTGAGGATGGTTAATCAAAAAGAAGGTTTTGATTGTCCTGGTTGTGCTTGGCCAGACCCCGAACACAGGTCTTCATTCGAATTTTGTGAAAACGGCGCTAAGGCAGTGGCAGATGAAGCAATGAAGGCAAATGTGAATGCAGATTTTTTTGCCAAATACTCCGTTAAAGAGTTATCAAAGAAGAGTGATTATTGGCTTAATAGCCAAGGAAGAATCAACCAACCAATGTATATAGGTCCTGGCGAGTCAAATTATAGTCCTATTAGTTGGGAAAAATCATTAAAAATTATTTCGCGTAAAATTAATTCATTAGCCAGCCCTAACAGAGCTGTTTTTTACACTTCTGGCAGAACAAGTAATGAAGCCGCTTTTCTATATCAGGCATTCGTAAGGTTACTTGGAACTAATAATATGCCAGATTGCTCTAATATGTGTCACGAATCTAGCGGTAAGGCATTGGAACCGACCATAGGTATCGGTAAAGGAACTGTAACATTGGATGATTTTAATCATGCAGACACAATTTTGGTAATTGGCCAAAACCCAGGTACTAATCACCCACGTATGCTGACTGCGCTTAGAGATGCTAAATTGAACGGCGCTAAGATAATACACATCAATCCTCTTCCAGAAACAGGTTTAGTTAGATTCAAGCATCCACAAGACTACATGACGCTTAATTTAACTTCAACTGGCCTTGCAGATATGCATTTACAGGTTAAAATTGGTGGTGATGCGGCATTATTGCAAGCTATAAACAAACTAACTATTGATGCTGGGTCAATTGATGAAGGATTCATCGCTAAGAAAACTAAATCATATGAAGAACTAGTAAAATCATTAGAAAAGATAGATTGGAGCAGAATAGAAACAGACTCAGGGATTTCCAGAACTCAAATAGATAAGTTGTCAAATATAATTATCAATTCTAAATCCATAATCTCTTGTTGGGCCATGGGTCTGACGCAGCACAGGAACGGGGTTCACGTAATTCAAGAAGTAGTAAATCTGCATTTGCTTGGTGGGCATATCGGCCGTGTCGGTGCCGGTTTATGCCCAGTAAGAGGACATTCAAATGTTCAAGGTAACAGAACTGTTGGTATTTGGGAAGCTCCTAGTGATTCATTCATTGAGAAAATGGAGTTGGGACTCAAAAATTCTATTCCTAGAAAACATGGCTATGATGTTGTTCATTCGATTTCAGCAATGGAAAGTAACGATGTAGACTTTTTGTTCTGTTTGGGGGGGAACTTTATTTCTGCCACACCCGACACTACTAGAACTGCAACTGCTGTGTCAAAGTTAGATATGGTCGTACATGTTTCCACTAAACTAAATAGATCTCATTTAGTGAATGGAAACGAATCGTTAATCCTACCTTGTTTAGGTCGTACAGAGTCAGATATTCAAGCTGAAGTCGAACAATTCGTAACGGTCGAAAATTCAATGGGAATCGTTCATAAATCCCAAGGCAAACTAAAACCAGCGTCTAATATGTTGAGAAGTGAACCATGGATAATTGGCAATCTGGCTGATTTAACGTTACCTGAATCCAATATTGACTGGCTGGGTTGCGTTGAAAACTACGACAACATAAGAGATATAATCAGCCAATCAATTAGTGGTTTTGAGGATTATAATACTAGAGTTAGGCAATCTAATGGATTTTATCTACCTAATCCTCCAAAAGATAGTTGCGAATTTGAGACCAATGACGGGTTTGCTCATTTTTCAGTGAATCCACTACCCGATGTTTCCCTAAATGAAGGCGAGTTTGTTATGATGACAATAAGATCACATGATCAATATAACACCACGATTTACGGGCTTGACGATAGGTATCGTGGAATAAAAGGTAACCGAAGAGTCTTGATGATGAACCCCCATGACATGTTAGAAAGAAACTTAAAAACAAGGGACTGCGTAAACATCACCAGCCATTTCAAGGGAACTAAACGATTTTCTCAAAAATGGTTGGTAATTCCATACAATATACCAAAAAGGAATATTGCAGCATATTTCCCTGAGGCGAACGAATTAGTACCACTAGAGTCAACTGCTGCCCTCTCAAATACTCCAACCTCTAAATGGATTATCTGCACCATAAGTAGTAATGATTCGATTGCTGAGGAGGAGTGAAATTGACTAAAGGTTATGTCGAGTTTTTCTTTAGCAACGCCAAATTTAGAAGACTATGGGCTGCTTCTGTAATCTCATTACTAGGTGAATGGTTCAATACCATTGCATTATTTTTCTTAATTTTAGAATATTCAGGCTCAGAATTTCTTTTAGGTATTTTATTTTCTGTGAGAATGGCGCTTTTCGCCATCTCTCAACCTGTTAATGGATTGTTAGCAGATAGGTTCAGCCGTAAGAGTTTGATGCTATGGGCTAACATATTACAAGTCGGTCTAGCACTATCATTCCTGTTAGTGGACGGACCAGAAGATATGTGGTGGCTAGTAACGTTATCTGGCTTAATGATGTTATTACACGGAGTCTATGTGACCGCAGAACGCGCCGCATTACCAAACATTGTTGATGAAGAGGACCTAATAACCGCTAACGCTATCGACAGTGCCTCTTGGTCAACAGCTCTGTGTATAGGGGCTATGCTTGGCGGTATAGTGGTAAGTATCTGGGGCACAGATATGGCATTTATCATAGATTCATACACATTTTTGTTGTCTTCATTATTGCTTATACCACTTAAGTTTAGTCAAAATATTGATCCTAAAATGAAGGGACCGTTATTCGGTACAGCATTAGCCAATATCAAAATTGGATGGTCAAGGATATACTCCGATAAAAAATTGCTCAGAATTGTCTTCGCAAAGTCATCGTGGAATTTAGCCGGTGCAGGATTGGCCGGTGTGTTTCTTGTTTTGGCAGGTTCTGAATTAACAGGTTATGGAGCAGCGTTTGGATTTGGATTGTTTTTCTTCGCCCGCGGTGTTGGTACAGGTATTGGCCCTTTGTTGGCGCGTGCAATATTCAAAGATAAAGCCAAATGGCCTACATTAATTGGCATATTAGTGACAATCTCAGGTTTCTTCTACCTGTTAGTTGGTATTAGTTTAGATATATATCTACCATTAACTGTCTTGCTAATTATTTGTGCTCACTCTGCAAGTGGGGGTAATTGGGTACTCTCTACAGTACTGACTCAAATGTGGGTGGAAGATGAAGTCCGCGGGCGAGTATTTTCAATGGACATGTTGATCCTTGGAACCAGTGCAGCATTATCAACTACCATAGCAGGTTATCTTGTTGAATATCAAGGTTTAACACTAAAGAACGGATTTATCTCATTTTCATTATTAATGATTATTTGTGGGATAATATTTACCTTTTGGCGTCCTGATATTGACACAACGGTCAAACAATAGGCTCAAAGAACTCCAATGATTGGGATTATCATGGGAGAAGACTATTCTACGCTAAGAACATCCCTGTTATCAGGTATACCTGATAATTTGCCTAATCATCCGGGCCACGATGACTCAGTAGACCACGCTCCAAATCGTCGACAGGTATTAGATGATAATGGAAAAAGACTTGCAATTAAAAACGCATTAAGATACTTCAATGCGGATCTTCATGCTACACTGGCTAAAGAATTCTTACAAGAATTGAATTCCTTTGGCAGAATCACCATGCAAAGGTATAGGCCAACTGCTTATGAAATTAAGGCTCATCCAATATCAGCATATCCAGCAAAATCTCAACAAGCCGCTTCAATCATGTTAATGATTATGAATAATTTGGATAAAAGAGTTGCTCAATTTCCACATGAATTAATCACTTATGGTGGTAATGGCTCCGTGTTTCAAAACTGGGCACAGTACCGCTTAACTATGCAATATCTTTGTCAAATGACCGATCATCAAACCTTGGTTATGTATTCTGGCCATCCAATGGGATTGTTTCCATCAGATCCAAACTCTCCGCGAGTCGTTGTTACCAATGGTATGGTGATACCAAATTATAGTTCTAGAGAAGATTATGAGACCATGAATTCCATTGGAGTAACCCAATATGGTCAAATGACTGCTGGTTCTTACATGTATATCGGCCCCCAAGGAATCGTCCATGGAACTACTATTACTCTCCTAAATGCGGCCAGAATGCATTTGGAATTGCCCCCTGACCGAGATTTGTCTGGTATTACTTTCGTAACTTCAGGGCTAGGTGGAATGTCTGGTGCGCAAGCAAAAGCTGCAGTCATCTCGGGTGCAGCATGTATTGTTGCTGAAATGAATGAACATGCCGCAGTAAAACGCCATGCACAAGGTTGGCTGACCGATTTGTCTTACGATATAGATAATTCAATTGATTTGCTTGTATCAGCAGCAAAGGAAGGCAGTGCGATATCGATTGGACATATTGGTAACATTGTTGAATTATGGGAACGAATCGTTGAAAGAGGCGTCAAAATAGATTTGGGAAGCGACCAAACCTCGCTACACAATCCGTATCAAGGTGGTTATTTTCCTGCTGATTACACCTATGATGAGTCAGTTCAAATGATGTCAAATGACCCAGATAAGTTTGCTCTTGAAATCCGCAAAACACTATGCAGACATGCAGACGCGATTAACAAATTATCAGCTAATGGTATGTTCTTTTGGGATTATGGCAACGCCTTTCTGCTTGAATCCTCGAGAGCAGGTGCAGATGTGCTAAATGATGATGGTAGTTTCCGATATCCTAGTTATGTTGAAGATATAATGGGACCCATTTGTTTTGATTATGGCTTTGGACCTTACAGATGGGTTTGCACTTCTGGTGACCCTCAGGATTTAGCTAAAACCGATCAAATAGCAAAAGAAGTATTGCAAGGTCTAACAGTGGGAGCATCACCTTCCATAATCCAACAATTAAATGACAACATTAGATGGATTAAACAAGCCGGGGAGAATAACCTAGTAGTAGGTAGTCAAGCAAGAATATTGTACGCCAATGATGTGGGGCGGCGTAAAATTGCCCTTGCAATGAATCAAGCCATTGCGGATGGATATATATCGGCGCCGATAGTATTGGGTAGAGACCACCACGATGTATCTGGTACGGATAGCCCATACAGAGAGACTGCTAATATTCGTGATGGTTCTATGTTTACTGCAGATATGGCGGTTCAGAATTTCGTCGGTGATTCCTTCAGGGGAGCAACCTGGATAAGTTTACACAATGGCGGAGGAGTTGGATGGGGTGAAGTGATAAATGGTGGATTTGGATTATTAATTGATGGTTCACAATCTGCAAAAAAGAAGATTGAATCTATGTTACATTGGGACGTAAATAACGGAGTTGCAAGAAGGGCTTGGGCACGTAATCCTGGAGCCATCGAAGCCATTAAAGTGGCCATGGAGGAAAATAATTTACTCAAAGTAACTATCCCTGAAATAAGCGATGATGCTATCTTAGACGACATCCTAGGGTGATTTAATGGCGTCGGTTATACAATTAGATGGTAATACATTATCGCCAGCTGAAGTATATGCAGTCGCAACAGATAGTCTAGAAATTAATTTATCAGATGATTCTTGGAATCGGATTGTCAAATCTCGAAAAGTAGTAGAAGACATATTGCAGTCTGGCGAAGTAGTTTATGGCATAAATACAGGCTTTGGTTCATTAGTAGATACTAATATTTCGAGTGAAAAGTTACAAGATTTACAAATAAATCTGATAAGGTCTCATGCTACTGGTTTGGGAGAACCAATGTCTAGATCGGCCGTGAAAATAATGATGGTCGCCAGAATTAATTCATTTGCCAAAGGTTTTTCAGGTGTCCATCCTAATGTAGTTCAGCAATTAATCGATTATGTCAACCATGATGTGACGCCATATATTCCACGCATAGGTAGTTTGGGGGCAAGTGGTGATTTAGCACCTCTCTCACACATGGCTATCACATTAATTGGTGAAGGTTCAGTCGTCAACGATAATGGAGATAGAATTCCAACTAAAGATATGTTATTAGAAAAAGGCTTAATCCCCGTGGAATTATCTGCGAAAGATGGTTTGTCCCTAATTAATGGGACTAGCCAAATGCTTAGTTACTCGATTCTATCTCTTCAAATTCTTAATAATCTATTGACGATATCCGATGTAATTTATTGTACCTCCCTTGAAGCATTTCAAGGCAGTATTAGTCCGGCTGATGCACGCGTGCATGCCGCAAGACCGCATCCTGGCCAAGTATTGGTTTCATCTAGGATAAGACAAATAATGCAGGATTCGGAAATCTTATCTGGCCACAAAAATTGCTCGAAGGTTCAAGACCCATACTCGTTTAGATGCGCACCACAAGTACATGGGGCAGTATATGAAGCCTTAATCAGCATGAGAGAAACTATCCAAGTTGAACTTAATAGCACGACTGATAACCCATTAGTATTTCCTGAAACTACCGATTATCAAGCAACTATCATCTCGCAAGGTAATTTCCATGGGGAAATCTTAGCACTTTGTGCAGATCGAATGTCACTAGCATTATTTGAATTAGGTTCAATATCAGAGCGGCGTATGGATCAATTGCTCGATTCCAAAAAGAGCGGTTTACCACCATTTTTAGCCACTAATAGTGGTTTGGAATCAGGTATGATGATTGTACAATACAGTGCCGGCTCATCCCTTTCGGAGATGCATGGCCACGCCGCTCCGCGTACCTCATTTTCCACTAGTACATCTGCAGGACAAGAAGACCATGTGAGCATGGGTGCAACAGCATGTTGGAACCTTTATCAATCATCTATTAGACTATCAGAAGTTCTAGCATGTGAATTAATGATTGCATGTCAAGCACTTGAACATAATACCTTAGCTCCGGCACCCATTGTCAAATCACTGCATAAGTTAGTACGTACTATCTCTCCGAAACTAACAAAAGATCGTTCAACTAGTGATGAATTACTATCTATTGCTAAAATATTGCGAGACGGGGCCTGGCTATCTCGGATTGAAGCTGAAAACGAGCGCCTAATCCGTTGATTGATAGTATTTCTTTTCTAGTTGTTCTAGACTTGTTAACTGCCTCAGACTAAAAATGTCGGTCGCTAAATCTGACGCACTAATCGAACTAGAATTGGAATTAATAAAGCGGTCTAGGTCAACTGCCCGTCTAACCTTTTCTTCTACAGACTTGTATAACTGATATGCTTTATCTTCTTGATAATTCAACGCAGGTTCTATTTCAGATACATCTAAGCCCATCCGTCGCCATTGTAATATTCGCTTGACTAGTATGTTGTTGGAAAATCCAATACGCGGTAATTTAGACAAATATACTAATCGCGGGTTGCCATCTTTGCCCAGTTCATATTCCATTTTTTCACCAGGAGAAATACTTGGTTTAATGTCATCTTCTTCCTCATATATTGTTGAACTAGTTGTTTCATCTGACAGCTCAAGGTAATCTAAGATATATTTTATCTTAGTCGCTATTTTTGCCGGCATTGCCAATAAATCTAAGCATAAAATACATGAATAATTATAGATAGATAATTTATCTACAAGCATAGTTATTTCAGATAAAAGTTGGTTTGAACCAATCTTATCGCCAACAAATTCTAACCCCTCTATTACTATTACTTGTTCGTTAGATTTATCCATATTCTGTTCCATAATTGCCAATATCGATGATATTGATGGCTTTACCGAATTACTACCATTACTCTCAGTCATCCAATACGTGTCTAAACCATTAAGATCAAGCTGCTCTAGCAAACGCCTAGATGGTATTCTAGTTATTAGTGTGAATTTACTCTCAGGATTTTTCTCAATCATAAACTCGATATCTGAAAACAGTTCAGAATATGTTTGAGTTTCATAAAGATATGCGCGATTGCCGCCGACCTGTAACATGAGACTCAATAACCAATATGGCTAGTCATATATACATTTGAGCATAAATTACCCGTTAATCATTATATCATGGGTAGTAATCCGGCAAATGGGTGTGACAATGTCCGACGGTGCAGAAAAAGAAACTCCAATGGCTGAATGTGGTTCATGCAGGGCAATAATCCCTCTTGATTCAAAAGAATGTAGTGAATGCGGTATCAAGATATCAGGAGTTTCAGAAGCATCTCTAGGAGAATGTGGTGCTTGCAATTCATTAGTCCCAATAGATTCTAAGATGTGTCCGGATTGTGGTGTATATTTTGTAGCAGATGATGTATTAGATGTTCTACGTGATTGGTTTAATAATACGGGCATAGAAGCACAAAAACTGTTTGAAAAGTTCGACTCTGATTCAGATGGTTCAATAGACGCTGAGGAATTACGTAAAGGTTTACTGAAAATGAATTTGGCTGATTTGCCACCTTCTCAAGTAGATCGTTTGATTAACGAAGTTGACACTGACTCAGATGGAGTTATTAGCCTAGAAGAACTAGTCTTTTCAATTACAGGAGAGCAAAAACCCTTCAGTGAACCAACATCAAAAGAAGTCTTGGAATCCAATGAAACTGCTAAAGATTATTCTGAAAATGTATTAGATAGAATTGTTGAGAAATATGCTATCGAAAATAAATCCGAATTTTTGGAATTTGCACAATCCTATGATGCAAATAATAATGATTATCTTACAGAATCAGAAATCAAAAAGGCAGCAATCGATTACGCAAAACAGATATCTCAGTCAACTTCAGAAAGTGAAGAAGTTGTCGAGGATGACACAGGCGAGGAACAATTATCTGAAGATAATGATTCTACCAATGAACCTACTATAGATTTAGAAGAAGATGAAGAGGAAATTATAGAGCAAGAAAGTTCAGAGACTGAGGAAATCATCGAAGAAGTGAATCCAGATTCTGCTCTTGAAAATCTTAACAAACTAGTCTTAACAGCTGCCGGGTTAGACATGACAATTAGGTCTATGTTTGAATCGATTGATAGCGATGAGGACGGCATGATTACTGGTCCTGAGTTACAGAAAGGCATTGTCGAAATCTGCGGTGACTCCCTTTCACCTTCAGAGGTTTTTGAGATCATATCACTAATTGATGAAGATTCCAATGGTAGAATTGATGCTTTTGAACTAATTGAAATTATAGAATCGATGGACATTGATATGGAATCTGATTTAGTAGAAGAATCTAATTCAGGATTCCAATTGCTAATCAATTACATGGATGAAGCAGATTATACCCCTTCTGCGCTGTTCAATAGCTTAGATATTGATGGAGATAATAAAGTTAGCAAAGAAGAGCTTAGTCTGACATTACACAAGGAATTAGATGACGATATAACGCCTGAATTAATTGATGAATTGATGGACATGTTTGACGAAGATGATGACGGTTTTGTAGATATGATCGAGTTTGTTGGAACCATTGAAAAACACGAAGACGAAGAAGTCGATCATGCAGCCTCATTATCCGACAAGAAGGAATTCCCAACAAAGTGGCAGAAACGCATGATGTCTAAGAAGTGGAAAGATGTTGTTTGGCCTTTAGTTCATTCAGCGTTTGTCTTCTTCATCATCTTGTGGGCAGTTAATGCCACATTGGCACCATTTGTCGACGGCACAGGAGGTATAGTAGAAATGGATTCTGAATTTGGCGCAACAACTACCGCTGATGGAACAACGTACTTTGATGGTGATGCTTATCCATGTGACGAGAGTATACAAATTGACGGTTGTAAGAATTCATTAGCACCACTTGCAGCAGAAGGAGGAGAAATATCTATGCCAGCAGGATTTTACTGGGATGGTATTTTATTCATAGTTCTAGGAACCATAGGCTTGATGAGTAGTTTGTTTTTGCAACTTTCTATGGTCCCTGGATGGAGGGCTCGAGCTCGCGCCATGAAAGATAACTCAACTGATAGAAGCGAAGTTAAAACGGCAATCGCAGATGAAAATGAGCCTGAGATAGATGAAACAGAAGACAGTACGGACGATGAAGCAACTGATTCAGTTGAAGCAACTGAAACCCCAGATGATGAAAAACCCGAAGAATTGGAAGAAGAGGAAGAAGATGGAATCGATATTGGATCATATATCGGATTGGTATTAGAGGATGAAGAAGTGTTCGGTACAATCATCGAGTTTGATGATGAAGAAGGTTTAGTAACTATAGAAGAAGATGGCTCAGGTGACTTGGTTACTGGCTACCAAGATGATATGTTCCTAGATGATTGAAATGTCTAAAGATAGTTTGAGATTATTCGCCGGTAAAGCTATTTGCCCATCATGCGGATGTGTCGATAATGTTGGTTCTTTTAGGTGCGTTGGATGTGGAGCATTCCATTCTACCGCGCACTTAGTTAATAGAGAAGTGCCGCCTGCTGAACAGCGTGAAGTAATCGAACAGATAGTGAATCCTATGGCATATTCAATAGGGCCAAATCAGAAAATAATTGAAGAATCCTTTGAACAAACTGAAGACGTAAAAAAATGGGACGGCGGTTCTACAGACTTTTCATTTTCGGATGATGGGGAAAAGACACCGGTAAAATTATCTGACGGCAAAATTCCGAATCCGGAAGAGTTATGATTTACAGTTATTGTCTTCCCAAAAAACGAATAATATATTTAGTTATGCATAACTTGATAAATGTTTTTCATTGGTGGGCTCGGAGAGAATTGAACTCTCGATCTTCGCCATGTCAAGGCGACGTCATAACCCCTAGACCACGAGCCCGCAAGCAAACCGAACAAACCGGTGTATTAAATCGCATCGGTTTAATTTCAACTTACAATTTTAGAAATCTTTCCCGTACACCCTTCTTTGGAACATGTACCTGCCATCCTAGTGCGGCCATTTGACATCTTGATCAATTTCCCGTTACTTATTGGGCCATAATTTTTACATTTCAAACAAAAACCAGATACTTCAGACATTCGACTCAACATTTCCAGTTAGTGAATAACTATGAATTATTCCATTGAGAATCTGAATCTATTACTAATTCATCATAATTATCATTTTCCCACTACAAGTGGGGGGTAAATTGGTTGAAATAGCATATCTTTGAACTAATTTATTTTAATATGACTAGCTAGATGGGTTGCTGCGACTCATTTCGGCCAATAATATAGGTTGCTTAGAATTCAGAGATTTGGCAAATGTCGTATAACATTGATTATACGACGCCACTAGCATGGTTATTTTGACATATTTAGTGAGTCTGGAGTTACTTCAAACAAACCAAGTAAAGGTGGGCCTGCTAAACACGATTCTAGACCACCATCTTTTGGATCAAGTGTGTTATCAACGGTTTTCTTCACGATATGGAATGATTCTAAGTTTTCATAAAGAGTCTGTATAAGAAATAAGAATTCATCACTACTAGATTTACCATACCAAGAATTGATGCATCCGTTTTGTCGCTTAGCCAATTCAACTCTAGATTTCACCATTCTTTCAAACCTAGCTTCTTTACCTTCTTTTGCTTGACATACTACTGTTTCTAAATATTGCATGAAAATCACCTAATCTTTTTTGTTGGAGTATTTGCATTTGTTGCCTATTTGAAAGCATTTAATTAATATTCATAATTGTTGTATTGTCCATTCAGTATGTTAGCAGAAACTGGTGAATGGCCAGGGGTCAAACACCAAGACTCCCAATGTTTTGAATTTAGAATATTCAAGTTTGCCACTGCTCCTGTAGCAATAACTCCATGCCGCATAGCCGTTGGATGCGGAGTGGTAAATGAAGGATTAACTGTTGAAGCAATTAGGGCAGCCAATGGGTCAACTCTGCATCTCTGTACTATACAAGAAGCAACAAGCGGCATGCTTAAAATTTGATTATTTGGATTGAAGTCCGTAGCTATTGTCCATAAGTGGTTGTTTTCGATCATTGAATTGAAATCAGGCCAATCTGTACCCATTGAATAAGGAGTACCTGGTAAAAATCCAGTGCTAACTTCTGCTTTGGTCATTTTATCACGGTTCTCCTCGTTAGTATAGTGTGCGTGGTCTGCGGTATCTACTCGGAGTTTCGCTGCTAGTTCCCCGCCACTTCCATCAGAAAATTCGTCGATATGCATTCTCAGATTCATGCCATAAGATTTTGCTGCTTCGAGTATCTGTTCTGACTCATCGATACCAAACCAACCAGGTTCGCAAAAAACATCGGCAGAACGGGCTAATTGTGCTTCAGCCACAATTGGCAATTGTTGTGTTATTAGTTCTTCAGTGTAACTATCTAGTGTATGATTATCTGGTATGGCATGCGCTCCTAGCCATGTTGAATCGACGGATGGAGTATCCTTATGATCACGTAACTGCTTAGCGACTCTTAGCAATTTTAGCTCGGTTTTAGTATCCAAGCCATAACCAGATTTAGTTTCAATATGTGTGGTTCCATTCTTTAAAGCCTGCATCATTCTTTGTTTGGCGATAGAGAATAAATCGGATTCACGTAGTGATCTTGTTGAGTTAACCGTAGAGACTATGCCACCACCCATATTTGCTATGTCAGCATAGGTATTCCCCTGTTGTTTCCACCTTACTTCACGAGAGCGATCACCACCCCAAACCATGTGAGTATGCGAATCGATTAATCCAGGTATTATCGCGTTTCCATCAACATCTATGATAGTTACTTCACGGGAATCATGAGATTGATAATCGTCAAGAATCTCTTCTGAATCATCGATATCTTTTATTTGCAATTCATCTATAACAATTGCTTTTCCTTTGGCAAAAATCCATTTATCATCCAGCATATCTTGGCCTGTTAGTGGAACATTAGAATCGACATGGACTATTGGTCCACAATTGATTAGAACGGTCCTCATAAATCACTCCAGTAGGTGAGGGTTCAAGAATAATGGCTTGGTGGGTGAGTGTGGAGAGATAGCATGTGGACACTTGGAATTGAGTCAACAGCCCACACATTGTCGTTTGGTTTAGTCGATGAAAATGGCATACCCTTCCCGTCCTCATCAGCTACCATCAGGCCTGTAAAAGGCGGCATACACCCAAGAGAAGCTGCAGACCATCACAAAGATTGTGCCGCTGAACTGCTAAAAAATCTCCTACACAACAATCAGTTATCAACAGAAGATATTTCTGCTGTATCATATTCCCAAGGACCCGGTTTAGGTCCTTGTCTTCGCATCGGTGCCGCTATTGCTAGGGGTTTATCGGCCAAATTGAATACTCCACTGATTGGAGTAAATCATTGTGTTGCCCACATTGAAATCGGACGTCAACAATGTGGATGTGATGACCCAGTCTTGCTTTATGTATCAGGGGGTAATACCCAAGTCATTGCAAGATTGGAAGGAAAATACAGAGTGTTAGGGGAAACACTCGATATAGGAATAGGTAACATGCTGGATAAATTTGCTCGTGCTCAAGGGATACCATTCCCTGGTGGTCCGGTGATAGAAAAACTAGCAGCGAATTGGCTATCAGAAAATCCTGAATGTAACATGGAAGGTTTAGAGTTACCATATGCCGTGCGCGGTATGGATTTAGCATTCTCAGGTGTTCTTACTGCCGCATTACGTCTAGTGGAAAATGGCAAACCATTAGAAGCGGTATGTTGGAGTCTCCAAGAACATGTATTTTCAGCTTGCGTAGAGGTAGCGGAAAGAGCGCTAGCTCATACTGGAAAGTCGGAATTGTTACTTGGTGGCGGAGTTGCTTGCAATGATAGATTGCGGACAATGTGTGCTTTAATGTGCATTGAGAGAGAATCATTATCCTTTGCTCCACCTAAAATGTACTGCATCGATAATGGTACTATGATTGCTATGTTAGGATGGCTAGAACTTGGGGCAGGAAGGATTACTGAGTTTGAATCTAGTGCCATTGATCAATACCTGCGCACTGACCAGACACCAATTATTTGGGCTTAGTCGTAGCCAATGGTTTTAAGAGGCTTATTGTGAGGCCATTATGAGGGAAATTCAATGAATGGTCGTAACAGGCGTAGAAAGGATGTCCCGTTTAACCCATTTGCACCAAATGCAGTTGCTGAGAGGAATCGACGCCAAGCAGAACGGGCAAAAGAGAAAAGGAGACAGGATGCTCAAAATGTCGCTGGTGCTGCAAGTCCTGCTGCTAATGAAAATACCTCCAATAAATCTTTGGAAGAATTAAGGAAAAAAGCTCAACAAAAATTAGGTGTAGAAGACACAAAATCGGCCGCAGAGCCAGTTGTTACGGAAATAGTGGTTGCGCCAGTAGAGCCAGAGCCAGTCAAGGAAGATGTGATTTTACAGCCTGAACCTGTACCCTCGCCAAAACCTGATGAGAAAATCGAACAAGAGATAATTCCTATCATCACACAAAGCTCTGAAGAAAATTTAGCTCCAAAAACTCAAAAACCGTCTAGGGAAGAAAGGTTAGCCGAATTAAAGCGCAAATCACAACAATCAAAAGATAACGCCAAGGCTAGGAAAACCAAGCCACAAACAGAAATCACTAGTGCTAAAAGTGAATTAACTCCTGTAAATGGATCTATTATGGATGCTGTGACTAATGATAATGATGGTAAAACTAGCACATCTAACATCGATGATAAGAACATCAACGTCTTCAAGACTATCCAATCAGTGGATAAGAAATCTGCTGGTATATCCAAGAAGAAGCGTAAGAATCGCCGAATTGATAAGAAAGGTGGTGGAAGACAACGTATGGAAAAGAAACTAAGTAAGCACAAGATACTTGAGTTCAAATATGTTGCAAGAGCCATTCTAGACAACCCTGACGTACCAGAAGAGCACAGATCCAATGTTTTAGGCCAAATTATCGCAAAAGGGGAAAGAATCAGCATAGAAGCAGCCCTTGAATTCATCGAACAGAAGAACTTAGAACTTATCCTTACCGACGAAATATCTGATAAACTGAAGAGTGAAATTAAGAGTATTACTACAAGGAGATGAAATAAATGAAGATAGAAGAGAACACCATTGCAAGCGTACATTACACAGGAACATTACCAGAGTCTGGTGAGATATTTGATTCAAGTGAAGGCAGAGAACCTCTTACTTTTCTTGTTGGTCATGGGCAAATGATACCTGGCTTTGAAGCAGCAATGATTGGTGCTAAAATTGGCGATAAGAAAACATTTACACTGTCTCCAGAAAAAGCATATGGTGAAAGGGACGATGAAGCTATCTTGCAAATACCTAGGGCCCAATTCGCACAATTAGAAGATCAAACTAAACTAGAAGTTGGGTTCCAACTAGTTGCTCAAATGCCACATGGTCCCTCACCATTTACCGTAACTGAACTGTCTGAGGAAATGGTGACTGCAGATTTTAATCATGCCCTAGCAGGTAAAGAGTTAACATTCTCTGTTGAAGTCATAGATATAAGAAAAGCTTCAGAAGAAGAAGCAGCACACGGACATATACACTCAGCAGACCAACCTAAAACAGAACAGGAATCTAGTGGTTGCGGTAACGACGGTTGCTGCTAATTACAGTAGTGTTGATGTATCTCCAGTATATGGATAATTCATGGCAGACCAAAGGAAGGACGACTGGAAAACTCTCTCTGGCCTAGACATCTCGCCTAAAATTGGTCCAGATGGTGCTGAATCAGCGGGTCAGGCACCCTATACAAGAGGAATTCATGACACAATGTATCGGTCCAGATTATGGACTATGCGACAATATGCTGGCTTTTCCAGTGCTAAAGAAACCAATGAACGATTTAAGTTGTTACTAGATAGAGGCCAAAAGGGATTGTCAGTAGCATTTGACCTTCCTACACAACTTGGTCTTGACGCCGATGATGAATTGTCACTGGGTGAGGTTGGTAAGGTCGGTGTTTCAATTTCAACATTAGATGATATGAGAGACCTTTTTTCTGGAATACCATTAGACAAGGTAAGTACATCAATGACAATTAATGCTCCAGCAATAATCTTACTAGCGATGTATATTATTGTAGCAGAAGAACAGGGTGTTAATTCTAAACAAGTAAGAGGGACGATACAGAATGATATTCTGAAGGAGTATATGGCGAGAGGGACTTACGTATTTCCTCCAGATGAAAGTATGCGCTTGATTACAGATATTTTCTCTTATTGTGCTAAGGAAGTCCCGCTTTGGAATACCATCTCGATTTCGGGATATCATATAAGGGAAGCAGGATGCACTGCCGTTCAAGAAGTAGCCTTTACTTTGGCTAGCGCATTAAATTACATTGATTCTGCATTGGAGCAAGGTCTTGAAATTGACGATTTTGGACCTAGATTATCCTTCTTTTTTAATTGCCATAATGATTTTTTTGAAGAAGCGGCAAAGTTCCGCGCTGCTAGAAGATTATGGCACGATTTAGTCGATGAAAGATATTCACCTAGTAACCCTAAGTCAAAAAAACTAAGATTTCATACTCAAGTAGCCGGCGTGAGTTTAACCGCACAACAACCATTGAACAACATATCACGAGTAACTATTCAGGCATTAGCAGCGGTATGTGGTGGGACTCAAAGCCTCCACACTAATTCGTATGACGAAGCTATTGGTCTGCCTACCGAAGAGAGTGCTACAATAGCATTGAGGACACAACAAATAATTGCCGAAGAAAGTGGTGCTGCTGATGTAGTAGATCCACTTGGTGGTTCTTATTATGTTGAGAGCCTAACAGATAAAATATACGAGTCAGCAATGGATTTGATCAAGGAAATCGACGCCAAAGGTGGGGCTATGTCGGCAATCAAAGATGGATGGCAACAAAGACAAATTCACAACTCCGCATATACTCACTTGCAAGATGTTGAATCGGGCAAGAGGAAGATTGTTGGAGTTAACTATGCTAAAATGGATAATGAACCACCAATATCTGCTATGAACCTTGCTGGAAATTTAGGAGAAGTACAGTCGGAAAAATTGGCCAAATGGAGAACTAACCGTGACCAAGAAAAGGTAAATTTCTCGATTAAAGAAATTAAATCTGCTGCGGTTAGTGGTAGTAATTTATTTCCAATAATTATTGATGCCATCAGAAATGAATGTACCTTGGGTGAAATAATGAATGCTATGAAAGATGAGTTTGGAACTTGGATGGCTCCTAGTGGTTTTTAGGTGATATTATGGTTAAGATAAGGTTAGATCATATCGGAATAGCAGTTAATGATTTAGATGAAGGGCAACAGTTCTGGAAATTATTAGGGATGATTCCTGAACTGAAAGATGAACATGTAACAGACCAAGGAGTCATAACTAGATTCATCCCCATATCTTCAGAGAAGCAGCAAAAACCTGCAATGATTGAGTTACTATATCCAACCGGAAAAGATACCCCCATTGGAAGGTTTATTGACAAGAAGGGGATTGGTATTCAGCAAATTTGTTTTCAAGTTGATGACCTCGAATCTATGATTTCGCATCTGCTTGATTCTGGCATAACTATGATCGATACAGAGCCAAGAATCGGTTCAAAAAATTGTCTGATTGCTTTTGTCCATCCTAAATCAACCGGTGGAGTTCTAGTTGAGTTATCGCAAAAGAATTAACGCAATTATCATAATCTATCTCAGCAAATTGGTAATTATGCGAACCTGTGTTGACCAACTTATGGCCCTCTCACACATTGATGGGCCGAGATTAAAATTGGAAGCAGAGTTCATCAGTAGAAGATTAGAATCACTCAAGTACAATGGTAAAATAAGCAATGATGCATTTCTTGACGCTGGGTCAATTCAAGGAGCATTTGAAATGATTGCTAATTTAATTGATATGGGAGTGCCTCAGAATGAAATATTTTCTCAAATTAATCAACAATTAGAAAGGGCAAGGAAACTGGAAATTAAATACCCCGGTCTGAATTTAGCAATCGAGTCTGGAAGGGCTAGTTGAGCAATATGGCACATGAATCCTTGCTAACCGTGTCAAATGTTTTCAAGAACTTTGGCGATGTTATTGCTCTTGACGGTGTTTCCCTGGAGATTAATTCTGGTGAGATAGTTGGTCTAGTCGGTAGCAATGGTGCTGGAAAAACGACGCTGCTACGATTAATGTCTGGTGTATATCGTCCCTCAAGAGGTTCAGTGACGCTTGCTGATGGAAATCAAGTTCACAATATGAGAAGTACATTAGGAGTTGTCCCTGAATCTACCGGTTTGTATTCAAGACTAACAGCTTGGGAGAATATTAGATACCACAGTCGGTTGTATGGGGTTTCGGATGAAACATCATGGAAAAGAACCTTGAAATTTGCTGAGAGCTTAGAAATGGAGGATAATTTATCAAGATATACTCGAGGCTTCTCTCGGGGGATGCGCCAAAAAACTGCACTATTACGCGCATTGGCCCATGGGCCAAAAGTCCTACTTTTGGATGAGCCCACTGCAGGATTAGATATCACCAGTGCTCGTACAGTGAGATCATTGGTAAAACAAGTACGTAATGAAGGAGGTACCGTGATTTATTCAACCCACCAGTTGTATGAAGCCCAGCAAGTATGTGATAGAATAATAATAATCCATAATGGAGTAATAAAAGCCGACGGTTCTCCGCAAGAATTAATGTCGATAACAGAATGTAATTCATTAGAAGAGGCTTATGTTAACCTAACTCAAGAAAAGGCTAGGATGAGGTTTGAAGACAAAAAATCAGATGGTCCATTGGGTAAGTTATGGAATAAATTATTCAAGCCTAAATTACCTGATAAAACCGAATTGATGGGAGTTGACGAAGATGAGTAATTCCTTTCACAGAGTAAAGACCATAGCAAAAAAGGAAGTTATTGAGTTTGTTAGGGACTGGAGAACTATCGTTGCGATAATTATCATACCAATACTAATGTTCCCTGTATTATTCATTGTTTTTCCGGTTTTGTTAGAGTCAGAAGCAGCGGAATTAGATTCGCGCATCATTGAAATTGAAGTTCAAGGTAACCAATTTCCTGATCAATTGATTCAACAATTTAATTATTCCACTACTGAAATTACCCTCACCAATGTCACGTTTAATGAATCCTTATCAATCCCTGGAGATGATTTTAACCGGGTGCGAAATATGGAAATAGATGCCGTTTTAAGATTAAACCAATCAGAAGATATTTGGTATTACTCGATAATATATCTGTCTACCTCAGAAGGATCAACCGAAGCAAGAAGTCGAATTGTTGATTCCTTGATTAATTGGGAAGCAAACCTTACCGAAGTAAAAATATTGGATGGTGGCCTAGATGTTGAATCAACTTTAGACCCTCTAAGATACGACGGCGACATATCAAACTCAGATGTTGCTACAGAAGGCGAACAGGCTGGTTTAATATTATCACTTTTCATTCCATTAGTTCTAGCCATTTGGACATTCTCTAGTGCTATACAGCCATCAATTGATATGACCGCAGGGGAACGTGAGCGCGGGACATTGGAGGCGTTGTTAGGACTGCCATGTACACGAAATGAATTGTTAATGGGTAAATGGCTCGGTGTCGCATCGATTACTGGCGTGGGAGTTATGCTTCAGATAGTGGGATTGTTATTTGCCATCGGATATTTGGCCACCTCAGACTTTATTGGTGTTCCAGATTTGTCACTTGGAGCTATTTTGTTAATTATTGCTTCAATCATGCTATTTGCCATCATGGTTGTTGCCTTAGAATTAGCCCTTGCTATGCGCTCTCACAGTGTTAAAGAAGCGGGTTCTATTCTTGGCCCTGCAATCATATTGATAATCTTCCCTGCATTGTTTACCCAAGTGATAAATTTAGACGGAATCGAATCTTTTTGGTTTTCTATTCCTGTCATTAATGTTCTACTAGCACTTAGAGAATTATTGCTTGATAGAGTAATAGTAGAGCATGTATTAATTTGGTCATCAACATCAGTTTTGTATGCAGTGTTAGCAGCATTATATGCTGCAAAGCAGTTTAAGAGAGAAGATATTGTGACAACCTTGTCATGAGAATGCGATTAGTGCATCTCTAACAATATCAATAATTAAATCAATTTCTTCTGAGGTAATTCTGAAATGAGGTGTGAACCGCAAAGCGTTATGACCGCCATGTATAACTCCTAATCCTCTTCTTCGGCACCAAGGTTCTACTGCATCAAAACCTACGACAGGAAATTTGCTGGGTTCTAATTCTGCACTAAGTAATAGTCCAGTTCCTTGGACCTTGGTAATTGTACCAGGTAATTCATCTGCCAATAATTTTAGTTTGTCAACAAACTCCTTGCCTCTATCTTTGATGTTTTGTCTTAATTCTGGAGTAATTTGTTCTAGTACTGCTACAGCAGTTTCAAGCGCTCTAGGATTAGTGGTCATGGTATTACCATAAATTCCAACTACATACATGGAAGCAGACCTTTCATTCATTCCTAGCACTGAAAGTGGATATTGTCCAGCATTGATGGCTTTGGACCAAGTTTCTAAATCAGGAACTTCAGCGTCTTGAAATCCATCATAGTCAATAACTGATAGGCAACCTTGGCCACGTATTCCTGCTTGGATTGAATCTACTAATAACATCGAATCATGCTGGTTGGTTAGTCTCCTTGCAGTGTCGTAAAATTCACGAGATACGCATAAACCTGGATTCCCTTCACCTTGAATTGGCTCAATTGCCACTAATTCAATAAAAAATTTCTCATCAATTGAGCGCTGGAATATTGCTTCAAGAGCCTTCGGATTATTTGCTGGGACTAGTATTAAATTATCGCGATTTTGGAAGGTTGCGAGATTCTTATCGTAGCCATTTTTACATGAATGGGATATTTGTGCAGGTCGATCTGTACGCCCATGAAAACTACGCTCTACTGAAACCATTTTGATAGGATATCCTTCATATTTACCACCAGGTCCAGTATGGTTGTTGGCGTTGATATCAGCAATCCTTAGAGCTACCGTCATGGACTCAGAACCGCTGTTCATGCAGATAAATTTGGCAAACGGACAGTGCCCTCTGGTGTGGCCCAATTCTGCTTTCAATGATTCTGCCAACCTACTATGGCTAAATGATGGGGTCATTACGTTAGCCATTACCCAATTTTGTGACATTGCGCTAATGACAGCTGATGGACCATGTCCAGCACCTAACATACCATAACCACCGTTGTCATGTATTACTGCGCCGTGAGATGATATGATCCATGGTCCTCTAGCAGCAAGTGCGACATATGGATTGACTGTTGCAGGCGCATAGAAATTTACATAGTCTGCTTGTAGCGATTCAACTAAAGATTGTTCATTTTGTTGCATGATTTCGGCTCCAAGACGATTATTCAAGTCATTGTGCATAGACAGTGCTTCATGGATTGCGTCTAGTAGATTAGAGTCTAAATTACAAAACTGCATAATATTGGAGTCTGAAAGACCAACTGTATCCATTTTACCAGAATTATTCCTGATTGTATGTAGCAAACTAAGTGCCTCTTCCGCCTTGGTGATAGACTTCATCATCCCTAGTGCATTCGTGGCGCTTCTTCAACATTCGCTATTATTCTCATAAAAATATACAATAAATCCCTCCTAGTATTACCTCGGTAATACTATAGTAATACTTATACTATAATTGAATTTGGCCAAACTATGCCTAAAATCTCACTTGACATGCCAGCTGAAGTTCTCAATGACTTGAAACGCCATGTTGGAGATGAGAAGAAATTCATCAGTGTGGCCGACGCTGTTAGAACTGCTTGTCGAAAGTTACTCGACCAGTTGGATGAAATTGATTTGCGAAATGGGAGAGTGTGACTATGAGAACAACTAGAGACGAAGCAATATTGGCTGTTAAGACATTGTTAGGTTACCTCGAGGATGATGTAGAGCGGGAAGGATTGTTTAATACTCCCACTAGAGTTATAGATTCATGGTCTGAAATATTCGCTGGTTATCAAATGAGTCCGGAGGAAATTCTTAGCTCAACTTTCAATGGTGAGGGATATGATGGAATTGTTTTGCTAAAGGACATTGAATTTCATTCGACTTGTGAGCATCATTTACAACCCTTCAACGGAAAAGCACATGTAGCTTACATACCGGTGAATCGCATTGTTGGGATCTCTAAACTATCAAGAATAGTAGAATTACACGCTCGTAGGTTACAAAATCAAGAGCGTATTACCAAAAGTATCGCAGATGATTTAGAAGCCTATCTAAAGCCTCTTGGATGTGCGGTAATTATTGAAGCAGCTCATGGTTGTATGAGGTGTCGCGGTGTAAAGCAACAAAATGCTATTATGTCTACATCGGCAATGAAAGGGGTATTTTTTGATAATGCAGAGGCAAGGCAAGAGTTATTTCAACTGATCAAAAATTGAGGGGAATAAAATGTTAGATTGTGGCATAGCAGGGGGTAAAACATTAGATGATCCAGGTGATTTGACACAAGTATACAACATAGTGGAAATATTTCATTCCGTTCAAGGTGAAGGTGCTAGAGCCGGAATTCCTCATGTATTCATTCGGTTTGGAAACTGTAACTTACGCTGCGAGTGGTGTGATACTGATTTTTTAACATTTGAAGAAATGAACTGTATGGATATATTATCTGAGATATTCAAGTTTGATTGTAAAAATATCATCTTTACTGGAGGAGAACCAATGATCAATGATCTATGGCCTATACAACGACTATTAAAGAACAGAGGCTACCATATCTCAATAGAGACTAATGGTACAATATTGATACCTGATGGGTTGATTGATTGGATATGTGTGTCTCCAAAAGATCAGATATACTCAAAAGTCAAAATCAAACAACGTCAAGGTGATGAATTAAAATGTGTATACTTGGGTCAGGACCTAGCGATGTACGACGAGTTAATCTTGGGCTTTACCCATCTATATCTCCAGCCATGTTATTTTGATGATAAGTCAGTAGAGTGGAATGGTCAAAATTTTGCGTTAACAGAATCAGTAGTAAAAGAGAATAGTTCTTGGCGGCTGTCGTTACAAACACACAAATGGATGGGGATAGATTGACAAAAATAGCAGTGATGGCATTTAGTGGTGGAATGGATTCAACCTCCTTGCTGCTTAGATTGCTAAGAGAATCCAACAAAGTCTACACTATAGGATTCAATTACGGTCAAAAGCATCTCATTGAATTGGATAGAGCACAAAAAAACATAGAATATTTACAGACATGTGGCTTCATTGTCGAACATAAAACAGTTGATTTATCAAGCATAATGTCTATGTTTACCGGTTCACTGACATCTGGTGAAAAAATACCGGAGGGCCATTACGAACAAGAGCAAATGAAATCTACTGTAGTCCCCAACCGTAATGCTATATTTGCTTCGATTATATACGGCTACGCGCTTAGTAAAAGTATTGAATATTCTAGCGAAGTCAGTATTTCACTCGGCGTCCACTCAGGAGACCATGCAATATATCCTGATTGCCGTCCTGAGTTTTATCAAGTTCTCAATCATGCATTTGCAATTGGTAATTGGGATAGTGAAAAAATATCGCTTGATTTGCCATATATCGATGGAGATAAAATTTCCATACTCCAGGATTCCCTGATTTCTTGTGAACAACTATCTTTAGATTTTGATACAATATTTGCCAATACTAATACGTCATATGAACCAGATGAAATGGGGCGAAGTTCGGGTAAAACAGGCTCAGATATTGAACGTATACTGGCTTTTCATGCTATTGGGCGAGAAGATCCAGTTGAATATCAAGATACATGGGCCGATACCCTAGCACATGCATTGAAAATCGAAGCAGAATATCGTGATAAAATATATCGAGAAAAATTAACAGATTTACAATATCAAGTAACGAGAAATTCTGCTACAGAAAGAGCTTTTACTGGAATATATGACAAGCACTTTGAAAGCGGAACATATTATTGCATATGTTGCAACCATCCATTATTTGAATCGACAGGAAAATACAATTCCGGATGTGGATGGCCTGCATTCCATACAGAACATAACTCAGCAAAGATTTCGCGTATTGAAGATTATGCTTACGGTATGAATCGAATAGAAGTTAGGTGTTCAAAGTGTGATGCCCATCTAGGTCATGTGTTTAATGATGGGCCAAGAGAACACGGAGGCGAAAGGTATTGCATAAATTCAGCCTCAATTGAATTTAGGGAATAGTGATAATATGGTTACTAGAATAAGAAGATATGTAGAGACTGACACAGGACATAGGGTGCCTAATCACAAGAGTAAGTGCCGACACCTACACGGACATCGATACAGATTTGAAGCTGAGATCGAGGGCAATGTAGTTTCGGTAGAAGGGGTCTCGGATGAAGGTATGTTGATGGATTTCTCAGATGTTAGCCACATTCTTACTGAGAAAATACACGATGTTGTTGATCATGCATTTGTCGTATTTGAGGGCGATAAGCAAGCCATAGCTGCGCTGAAAATGATGAATGATGACCACCGAACAGTCATTGTTGATTTTATTCCAACAGCGGAGAATTTGGCAAAATGGGCTTTTGAACAAGTAGAGCCGCATATTCAATCAGTCTATGGAAACAAATTAAGATTAGTCGCTATGCACGTAAGAGAAACTCCAAAGTCTACAGCATCGTGGATTAAATAAAAACTATTCAATCCTTCTTCGCCGCTTATTTATCCATTCATCATCGTTGTTATTTTTTTGCAGTGCAGTAGTGGCATCAACTAAACCACCGATAATTCTTGTCACTTCATCGCTGGTTGGTGATGACATCATTATCATTCGAACAAGAGAATTATTCATACTATCTTTTCGCTCTTGATTACCTGGCATAGCAGCAGAAAATTGGTTAACTGCAGTCAATAATACCCCTCTTAATTCTGGGTGTAATTCCCTTGTTAGAGGAACTATATCTGGCAAACCGAAATCACTACCTTGGCTATTCTTCACTCTATCAGAATGTATTTGGTACAGAAAAGCATTCACAGAATGAGATAGATTGGCGATTGGATAGCCTTCCCATGTTGGCAATGTCGCCAAAAAATCACAGTCATGTAATTGTTCTGTGGATAGGCCAGTCCCTTCTCCCCCAAATACTAGAGCAATCTTTCCATTTATGTCGCTAAATCTAGTAGATAATTCCCAAGGGTAGCAAAAATGTCTAAACGAGGTTTTAGTGCCTACCTCCCTCTTTCCTGACGTACCAACAACAAGGGAGCAATCTTTTACAGCTTCTTGAAAGGTAGGGAAAGTCTCTAACTCCTGTAGTATAGAGCCTGCATGTTTTGCCCTGTTACGTGCTTCTTCGTCTAGTGGGTCACACTTTGGCGTTACCAAACGTAGTTTAGAAAACCCGTAATTTAACATCGTACGGCATATTGCACCCAAGTTACCAGGGTGAGAAGTATTAACACAGATAATTATTAGTTCATAGGAAGATGTGGGTAGCGGTATTGCTTTCCTATCCCCCATAACTTTCACCTTTGGTAAAACTCCATAATCCATCGTGGATCACATGGTTGGTAAATAAAGAATAAATATCCACCAGATTCCCTATCTTCCATAACAATTGAACGTTTTTTTATTGAGTGCTTATGTTTTAAAAAAAGAATTAACTCTTCTAATTCATTTTTATCCTCTGAGTGGATACTGACTGGTTGTCTATCCCAATCAATGCGCACCGGCATTAAAAAGCCTCAATCAACTCTTCTTTGTCGATATCTTGTGACATAACCAGCAATCCAGTTCCGCAATTTTTTGGAACTAACATCGGTTAGTTGAGATACCATTATTTTGTTATGGTCAAAGTCTTCGGTGAATTTATCTCCGTGTTGTCTGACTAATGCAATTGCTCTTATTTTTATGAAACTCGGTCTAATATTTCCCATTATAATCACTCCTCAAACAATTTAACTTCGATTGGAATATCTGGTTCATCGTGTCTGATGACTTGAAGTCTTATTTTTCTAGGTGGGTTTTCTATACCCCTGGACCAAATATGTTCGTTGACAGATGGATCAATCCATACTTGTTCATCTTCCTTTACTCTAAGATGTTGGATTACGTGATCCTTGATTATTTGCATAGCTCTTGGTGCTCTTTTGAAGCGAGTAATGCTCCACGCTTTTCTCAAAGGTACAATAAGTTCTGATTCGTTAGGTCTTGCCATATCATTCACCTCTGCAATTTACTGCGTCTCCAATGGTGTCTTTTAGGATGTGACACAGTGTTTCGGTCGGTTTTTAGCATGACCCATACAGGGACACGGCGGTTTTGCTTGGTAGCCTTCATCAGGCGTATTTTTTTTGCTGCTGGTTTATTTCTGGACATATCGAGCACCTTCTCAGATTCTTCGGATGGACGCATTATTGCGGCTCTTGGATTGCATTTTCATCAACATTGATTTTAGGATATCATCTGTCATTGGGGGAGTGAATTGATTATTTTCGTGCATTGATAAAACCACCTTTTTGATTGACTCAGCACGTTCAGGGGTTGCTAGAGAAATTCTAGCAATTCTTGACCTTGCCTCGCTGGTGAGAAGATGTTTCATAGCGTTATTGACAGACTGTGTTTCTAATTGTTGTCTTTGAGTTTCCATTTCAGCATTGGCCTGAACCTTGGCTTGTTCTTCAAATTGTTGCTGTAAGGCTATTCTTCTCTGTTCACGAAGAGCGGACAATTCGTCGCTTGCGTTTGCAGACATGATAGACAAACTCCCACTTCCTCAATATTTAGCCAGGCCTGGATACATTTCGTTGGCTGCATCACGGCATGAATGAGCTACTTCATCCAACAACTTTTGCCCAGCCGAGGTAAGTCTGCGGCCAGAGTATAACTGTTGTTTTCCATCTTCTGTATCGACTTCTTTAGTTGCTACCATCTCAACAAGACCGGCCGCTTCCAATTGTTGCAAAGCAGTTCGAATGATGTGTCTGGAAGCAACACCTGGAGTATTTGGGCCTGCGCCATTGTTCATTACCGTACCATAGGTTTGAGCTAGCGTTGTTACGCCAACTGGTCCTTGTTTTGCGACCTTCCTCAGTAGGGATGCGGCTCTAATAGTCCACCAGTTTTCTTGGGTAGGAGGTCTTTCGCGGTCAACACCTGTCTTGACGTATTCAGACCAGTCTGGAGCGACTATGTCTTTAGAATCAGATAGTTTATCTGCCAATGCAGAAATCAGCATATTAGCCGGAATATCAAAATAAGTGGTCATGTAACAACACCAAGCAATTTGCCGACTTTACTCCCCTATATCAATGAAACGGGTAATAATGTGACGCCATAACTTGAAAAAGGAAAATGCAAGTGTTGATGAAGGAGGCAATCTAGGGACATACATGCAGAAGGCTCTAGCCCAAAATCCGAACTTACTTCGGACCCTTTTGGGACTCTCTTTCACGTTAATATTTTTGCTAGCATATGCAGTTTATGGCGCCACTATATCCCCTTCGTACTACGTATACGAAACAGACAACAACTCGACTGTTGACGACCAATCAGATCCAACTAAACTGTATGATGATGAAGCCAATGAGACAACTTGGCGCTGGACACTGAGTGCCGAAGGTGACAATCTCACCTGGGTTAATTTAACAGCAACAGAATTGTCGAGACAATCAACTATCAGATTGATTAACTCTGCGGGCTTGTATAGCCACAGTAAACTTGGAGACCCGGATGCAGAGAATTTTGCCTGCGAAGACAAGTGTTATCAAAATAATACACATGAAGCCTACAGTGAAGATGGCGAAGATGTCACTATAATTTCTATGACTACCACTGATCCTGGCAGACGGGACAACGGTACTGTATATGCAAAATCTTTGAGTTCAGCTGAAGACAAAGCAAGGGATATAATTGATTACTTCCACTCGCCATCTGTGATTATTGTAGAAGTTATAGAAAGTGGTAATCGTACAACTTCCCCTTCTATTGTGCTCGAAACAGTTAACGAAGATTTTGATTACATTGAGGTTTTTTCCATTGACGCTGGAACTGAATTTTTATGGGCATTGGCAGCAGTAGTTGGTTGTTTCTCGATGATTCTCATACCTTCTTTCACGGTATATTTCGCTGCACAGGCCAAAGAAAAGAAGGCGGAATTAAAATTACAACAAGCTGAAGATGACGTAGACTTATCGATAGATAATTCTAGCGAAGCCAATTAACTCATATAGATTACATACTCTGTCCAAATTGAGCCGCACATGAAAAACTACACTGCATTAATGTTAGTGATTTTAGTTTCAGCGCACGCCATACCAATTAACCAAATTACTCTCCTAGAAAATGATTCATACCAAGTTAACTCAAAGGCCACGGGAGTAGACCTATCTGTTACCGACGTAGATTTTTCTTATCCTAACAATAATGATGAACAAAAGTATCAAAAATTCTCTTCAAACTATCCAATTGCCGGTTTTACTAAGCCTGAGTATTTGTTTGCTATTGATGCGGTTAAGGATGTCGAAATTGAGTTAACATTTTTTTTATCCAATAGTGGCTCTAACGATGCAGCCAATGTAGGAGTCAATGTTCTAGTTATTCACAACGAATATATCGATTTTAATCTTCATAATATTACCAACACGATTGGCACGGTTAGAGCGCAGTCAGATATTACCTCTACAGTCAAATTTATTCCAACATATTCAGGCAATCACACATTAATTGTCTCACCTTTCTCCAGTTTATTGGATGATAATCCGTCAAATGATGCCTATACAAGCACATTTACTGTTGCCAGTAAATATTACAATTGCAATGATTTATTCTCTTGGACAGTTGGTGCTGGCTGGGCAGAAAATACCGACACATTTCTATCCGAAGCATCTGCTTGCCATTATGGAAATGGTCAATTTTCAACCTACTCCGCTAATGCAAACAGTGATTTAATTACACCCATTCTAGATATGTCGGATGCTATTTCAAACCCAACAAGGACCAATGGCATCACTTTCTTTCACACCGGTAGTCTAGCGAGTGGGGATTATATCAGACTATACGGCAAAAGCCAAAATAATGCTTGGATTGAGTTAATCAGTATGACTGGCACCACAGATAATACCTTCACAGATAGCGCAAATTGGAATACATTTTCCTTAAACCATGCAGGCGCTTTTTCCCCTTTAGTACCGACAAGTTCGCAATTGTTTCACACTAATTCACAATATAAGTTCTCTTTTACAAGTGATTCAGTGAACAATGATATCGGTTTTTGGATGGATGATATAGTAATAGTTTACGACCAAGAAGCAAAACAATCTGAATTCGATATATCGGTTTCAGGATTGTCCGTTACAAAGACGGTTCCAGGCTCATGGGGCAAAGCAGTTTTAGAATTAACAAATAGCGGCAATATTTCTGAAATTTTTACCCCTTCAATGCAAAATTTGCCTGCTGAATGGCAATATTATTTCTCACATCAATCCGGAGTTAGTATCAGTGAAGATAATGGAGTATTAGTGGAGAAAGGCGAAACTAAAATCATCGAATTAAATTATCAACCGAAATCAAGTGAAAGTGCTGGCTTATTCCCGATTGGTGTTACACTTTCTAGCGTCACCTATGGACAGGTAAGTGATACCATAAATGTACAGTTAGAAGTAGAGCCAGATCGAATCCCTGAGTTTTCTGAAAGTTCCACATCCCCTCGATGTTCACCTGGAAATACCTGTACTTACAGTGCCTATGTGATGAATATAGGTGGAGCTAGTGATGTTTTTGACCTATCATTAAGTTACCAAAATCTTCCGATAGGATGGAGTGTTGCATTCGCATGGAATCAACCGACCTCAATATATGTGCAACCCGGGATTCTAACAGAAATTCTATTGACATATACCGTGGCTCAATACGCGGTTCCGGATTCGATTGGGATTTTTCAAATCCGTGCTCAGTCTCAAAATGATTCATCAAGGACCGACACTTTAGATGTAACTGCAACAGCAAGCATGGTGAGTGATGCATCGGTGTATTTACAAGAACCATATATAGATACAAAATGGTCGGTAAATCCTGGAGAATTAGTCACCATAGGCTTTGAGATTATAAATAATGCATCTGTGCAAGATATTTTTTCTACCAGTATAGACACAATAGGATTTAGTGATTGGAATGTGGTAAATATAGTACCAGAAGTGATATACTTAAATTCAAATTCTACTGGTACTTTTATTGTCACGTTAGAGTCTCCTGAATCTGCTCAACATGGTGATAACTGCCCTAGTGTAGTGGCTGAAATAATATCCATTCGAAGTGGGCAAAATTTTCAATCCGAAACACACGATAATTTGCAAATTAATCAAGTAAACGATGTAAGTGTACTACTCATTGATTCGCCAGCTTCTATAATTCCTGGAATAATAAATAATTTTAGTTTAGAAATAGAAAATTTGGGTAACGGTCCAGTCTCATCTAGCATATCTGTCGACAATATACCAAGTTCTTGGAATTGGTGGCTAGAAGATGAATTAGGACAACGATTGAACGAAATTCAATTATCAGAACGATCTGAGTTAGATTATCTAAAGAATATCCAATTGAAGATAGATGTGCCCGCTGGCGTCGAACCTAATACAGAATTTACCATATCTGTGTCTATCGCGATAACCGCCAACAGTGAAGATATTAATCCCCTTAACAACGTTATAACCAAAGAGATATTCACCGGAACCGTAAGGAATATCATATTATCCACCCAAGAGTCACCAATCTACACCGGCGTGGGAAACAGCACTAAATTAGAGTCATACATCTTCAATCTGGGCAATATTGATGAGCGTGAGGTAAAAGTACGGGCTCAAATTACATCGCAAGATTACTTTGAACCAATAGAATCATATTTCACTATAGGAACAATAGGAATCACCTTCGATTTTGATATTTTTCATACCATTACTCTAGAAAAAAACTCTTCTAGGAAATTAGGAATCGATATCGTATTGCCTAATGATGTCCCGATGGATGCGACCATTTCTATATTATTTGAGATTCAGTACCATGATGATGGATTTATTACTAAATCACAGAATGTAGATTTGGTGGTAAACCATGTTAGGAAGTTCACGACTATATATGGCCACTCTTCTATTTCATCGATTGATGATTATGGTAAATTATGGATAAACAATACTATTGAATCTACCACAAATGAGATTTTAACTATTGGATTTAACACACCCCCTGATTGGAATTTACTGTGTCAATCAAGCTTAGTCAATAATAGCGAAGTAACTATTGAATCGCCCTTTATTGCCTCAATAATAAGAACCCCTTCCACATATTGTGAGGTATTAAATAACGGGATGATTCTTGAAGGAAAACTCACTATCTCAGTCAGTGATTCAAGTGGTAAGGTGATTAGTCAAACATCAATTTCTTACACATTTCAAGACAAAACATCTGATTCGACCTCCCTATCAGTCACGATGATCGGTGGAATGAGCCTCTTACTATTGGTACTAATTGTAGTATTAATGTACGGAATTAGAAGAGTTACTAATGATAGACTGGAAACCTCAGAATCAAAACCCGTAAATGGACCACCAATTTCAGGACCACCAATTTCAAACCAAATTATTGACCAAACTACATCATCAGTTACAAAAGAGGGTGCATCACCCCCTCTGCCGGAGAATGGCTTACCCCAAGGTTGGACTATGGAACAATGGAAATATTATGGGCAACAATATTTAGAAATGACCAATAGGCAATGATGTGGCTGAGTATCCTGCGCTATGGTATACCCTGTGGTTCATCATTGCAGTATTTGGAGTAATTACTTGGTATTTGAGAAATTTTACCACCAAAGTTGAAATGACAAAATTTTCTGCATACATTGGAGTTATTGCAATGAGTACCATGTTAGTGTGGACTTTGATAGATTTCTAAGGTGATTAAATGGCAATACATGGAGTAGACAAACATGAATATTCGGGGTTATATCCTTGCAGATTACCCGTTTGGTGGGGTTTTTATGGCAAAGTTGGACTTCACCCAAGATTAAATGGTATAAGTGGTAAAAACGTAGTCTTAAGAATTGAGAAAAGATTCAATAGAATTGAGAGAATTATGGCCAAAATGTTTAGGGCGCCCAAGGAAGTAAGGCGACCTCTAGATGTCAAAAATAGTATGTTATGGCAGTTATGTGATGGAAGTAGGAGTTTTGAAGATATTTGTACCATATTAGATTCACTATACCACGAAGATATCTCTCCTGTAATTGATAGAACTGCAGCTGGGATAAACTTGTTAAAAAGTAAAAATCTCATGACATTATTGAGTGAAAGTTTCAACGGAAAATGGGCTATTGAACCAGGAATTACGCCAAATAATCAAACATTAAAACCGCTGGATAATGATTTGGGAATCACTACTGGTGAAGAGTAATTTAATTCGGCTCCCAAACTAGCCTTAGGCCAATACCGTCGCTTGATTTAGTGCAAATGGAGTGTCCCCTAGAGGAACTTCTTGTTGAATCACTTTCCGTAAACCAGCTGCCACCTCGGTGACAAAAGATATCTGTTTCATCAACATAAGGTAGTTGTGTAGATTTTATCGAATAATCTTTCCGATAATTATCTTCACACCATTCAGCAACTAGGCCGTACATATCATACAAATCCCAATTGTTAGATTTTTTTAATCCAACTTCCCGAGTAGATGCACCTGCGTTTCCTGCATGCCAGCCATATTCGTCAAGATCACCATCAAAATTTCCAAAACTCCACTTAGTAATAGTCGTTGATTTAGCGCTATATTCCCATTCTGCCTCAGTTGGAAGACGCCATTTACCAAGAAGCGATAAACGTTCCACACCAACATGTAGTTCATTTAGTCGTTCAATGAACTCTAAACAATCTAGTCTAGAAACTTGTTCAATGGGTCTCAAACCAGCACTCCAACCATCTTGAAATTTTGCAGGATTATTACCCATGACAGAGTCCCAGTGTACTTGAGTGACTGGCCTTTGCCCTATGAAAAAGGGATTCTCTATCGTTACATTATGAACAGGTAATTCTCTAGCCAAACCATCGCCAACAGAATCACCCATTTGAAAATCACCTGGCTCAATTAGGATATATGTTGCGCCAAATTCGTCTTCAAAACGTGGAGTTATCAATAAACCACCTTCAAGATAATTTTTTGGAGTTCTCTAAAGTAGATAAAACCACACTATGTAGCCGTTCTACTATTTTAGGGTCTAATAATTGGCCTTCTTCATCAAATGCTTCTTTGACATTTCCGATAGCTAATTGTTCAGGGACTGGCCAGCCATGTATCCACCTAAGCATTATTCTCATGTGATTCAACGTGTTAGAGTTAGTTACGCCACCAAGTGTGGACATTAGTCCGAATACTTTACCAGAGACATGTTTTGCATAAAGCCAATCAAAGGTGTTTTTCATCGCTCCAGACATTGTCCCATGGTACTCGGGAGAAGCGACTAAAAAAGCGTCCATTTCTGTCGCAAGTTCCTGAAATTCTTTGACATTGGCATTATCCCAACAACCCTCTTCTCCAACTATTGGCAAAGGCTTGACATCCAAATCCCAAAAGTGAATTTCTGCCCCATTTTCCTTAGCAATATCCAAAGCGAGATTTACTAACATTCCACACTTTGATGTAGGTCTGTATTCTCCACTCAGCCCAAGAACCTTAATCACCTTATTTGCCATGTTCCTTCGATGTTAACAGGGTTATTGAATGTAAGTGTTTGGCTGTACAAGAATAAGTAAGCCTTATGCTTTAGTGCTTAGCCCTGTGGTTTGAGGCTCATGGACCAAGACACATCTGCAATGGAAAAAAACCATGAAAATAGTGTCGACAATCAGGTTGATGCATTGTTAATAATGGGGGAAGAAGCTTCTCGTAGCGGAGATTCCAAAGCGGCTCTATCTGCGTTTAATAAAGCAATTTCATTAGACCCATCATCAGACATGGCTTGGTTCAACAGAGGGGTTCTATTAGAGGCCCAACAAGATGCAAGAGGAGCCAGGCAAGCTTTCCAAATTTGTTTAGATGTCAATGCAAATCATGCACCAGCCACGGCTAATCTATGTATTTTATTGGAGAGAATTGGTGACCAGGCTGGTGCATACTTAATGGCTGAAAAAGCCTTGCAATTTTACCCAGGTCACCCCTCAATTTTAGAGGTTCAAAACCGTTGCAAGGGTAGTGTTAAAACAAAATCAATGGATAGTATGAAGCCTGTAGAAATAATTGAACAATATCAACAGGACGATGTCGATCAAGTAATCTCAGAAACTGGGTTAACTGATGTCAATGCACTGCTAGAAGAAGCGAGATACCACGATGAAGACGAAAATCAAGAACTTGACATCCATGAATTAAGATCTGCAGCAGAAGTTGTTGTGGCCACAGATGAAATTCAAGAAAGAATAGAAGTATCCCAACCAGTGATACAGGCAATTCCAGATTTACCAGTGGTTCCAGTAGAGGTTGAAATACCAGATGACTTAAACCTAGATAAGTTAGTCGAAGAGGCTACTGAATCAATAAAATCAGGTGATGCTAAAAAAGCACTTGAAATATTGAAACCACATCTCAAAAAAGAGGCAGCAAAGCATGCGCCATCTTGGTTGATAGCCGGAGGTGCAATGGCAAGGTTAGACTTAGAGGATCATGCTATTTCGGCAATAGAACATGCCCAAAAATTAGACCCATCAAATCCAAAAGGTTGGTATAATCTTGGTGCCCTAAAACAAAGAAAGAGTTTGATGAAAGAAGCAGCAGTATGCTATGCTAACGCAGTTAGAGAAGATCCAAGTTACGTCAAAGCAGCCGTTAAGTGGGCACCACTGGCTATGGAGTTGAAAGATCCTCAAGCATATTTGGCTGCAGCTACGGTAATAGTGGCAGCAGACCCAGAAAACCCGATTAGACAAGAACTGGCAATAACATTGATAGAATTAGCAGAAGGTGAATCAAGGGTTCTTGAATCACATACAGGCTTACCCCCTACCCTGCCAGAAGGGCCTGAATTAGCAACTACAGCCCTTGAATTAATGGGCACTGGCGAGACAACACTTCATGCTAGAGCATATACAATGACCAATAATCACATGGAATCCGTAAAGATATGGAAAACAATGATACAAAGTAATAGGAACGACCCTACATTGTGGCGTGGTTTGTCCAAATCTCTCTACGCTGCTGGTGACACCAATACAGCAGAAAAATGTAGCATAAAAGCAAGTGAAATCGAAGGACTAAATCAAAGTAATAATTCTGATACCCAAATAGCACCAACACCAGATGTAGACCATCCTGCCACTGTAAATCAACCAATTGAGGCAACACCTGAACCAATCACGCCCAATCCTGTTTCAGAAGAGGCAATGTCAATGGCCAATTCCGTACTATCCAGGCCAAATGTGGCACCAACTTCTGTAAAACAAGAATCAACGCCAAATCCTCAGGTAGATTTAGCCAAAGCAGCACTAGAAGTGCAAAATAACTCATTAGTATCTGAAGAGTTCAGAAACCCAACCTCTAATGCAATATCCAACCAAGACATATCATGGTATAATCAAGGTGTCGCTTTGATTGAAGCTGGAAAATTTCAAGAAGCACTATCTTGCTTTGATAGGGCGCTACCTTCATTTTCTAATGATGATGAAATGGTAATTCGAATCCTCAATGGACGAGGAAATGCATTTTACTATCTAGAAAATTATCCGGCTTGCGTAGAATCTTACCATCAGGCAATGCTCATCAGACCTGAGGATGTTCGCGGGAAAACACTTTACAATATGGGCACAGCTTACGCTGAAATGGAACGATATCAAGACTCAGTAAAGTGTTTTGAACAAGCAATACCAAGAGGCTTGAACAAGGATGAAATAAAGCGAACAAAAGATCAGATTCGCCGTTGTAATATACTAATCAAAGAACAGAAGAAGAAGAATAGGTGAAAATTTTGTTAAATAGGGACGACCTAATAATAAAATTATTGGAAGCAGGACTAGAAGAAAAACAAGCCTTGCTCATCATAGATTTAGCCACTCAACCACCGGCAAAAGCCAGTGAAATAGGTAAAAGGCTAGGTATCTCGAGGATGGATGCCTATAATTCTCTAAAAAAATTACAGGAGAAAGGGCTTATCAAGGCAACCTTAGACAAACCTATACGCTTTTTTGGCATGACCATAAATGAAGTTTTTAAGCAAATAATTAGAACAAAAGAAATGGATTTACGAAGATTGAATGAGAATTTGGATTCACTAACAAAATCCAATAATTTACCCATAATATCAGATGTTAGTATTGCTGATGAAGATTCCTTTTCGGTACTAAAAGATCGTCACGCTATATTGGCAACTGTAGAATCAATGATTGCTGAATCTGAAAAGCATGTTTGGTTACTGCTTGGTAGGTGGGGTATACTTCACTTACTAAGATCTGGAGCCATGGATGCATTAACTGATTCACTAAACAGAGGAGTTGAGGTAAAATTAGTAATTTGTGTGGATGAAAAAACCATTAGGTTTTATGATCAATTAGATGATAGAATAGAAGTAAGACATCACCCTGAATTTAATCTATGTGGTGTTTTTATCGATAATGAAGTCGGCATACAATATGTCCAAACAGAAGATACGCCAACTGGAAGAGGCAAAGACGATACTGCAATATTGATGGAGTCAGAGATGCTACTTTCGGCACAAAGTGAATTACTTAAGATACAATGGAATGCAGCTCACTCATACAGTTCTGCCAAGGCCAAGATGATTGATGGAATGATGACAGAACCTCTTAAATTGACTTTAGGTGATGGTTCTTTCTACGAACGTTTCAAAGAATCTATGAAAATGGGCATAGTTCAACAAACCAATGCGGTGCTAACTAAGGGTGGAATCACGGTTGTTGATGAGAATATTCCTCAATCAAACACATTGTCCGCTTTAGGGATAAATACTAATCAATTATTTCAAGACGTGGGAATAAGGATTGGACAAGAATTAGCTGTCAAGTTACAACATATTGGTGATGATAAAATATTTTGGGCTAATATCAAAACTGAATGGGAAGATTTGGGTATGGGTCAAATAGAATTTGATAATTTACCACCAAAGATGATAACTGTTAATGATGGAAATGCGTGTGATGGAAGACCCCAAGCAGGAGGTATGTTCTGCAATATGGATGAAAGCGTTATTGCAGGTATTGTTAAAGAACGACATGGTAAATCTGTTAATCTGAACAAACGCGAGTGCTCGACATCTGAAGAAATGTCATGTTGCTACGAAATCGCAATAAATGATTAAATTTTAATCTATCAGTACACATATTGATAGATGAGTAACTATTGGCCATGACATGGATTGCGGAACATGCGAAACTGCCGGGCCGGTTTTGGTGCAACAACCAGAGGCTGTAGATGTAGAACTTACTATTACTCAAAATGCAGTTAATATGCTTGGTCAAGCATTTGGGGATGACCGTAGTATGGGGTTACTCGTTGGTGTCCTATCAGGCGGATGCTCAGGATACATGTACGACTTACAGATTGTCGAGGAAACCGAAATTGATTGCCAAGAAATAGATATTTCTGGTTTTAGAATTTTAGTTCCAAAAGCGTCAAGTCATTTACTAAACGGAATTCAGATTGACTACGAAGATAGATTGATGGGCGGTGGATTTAAGATAATTAATCCAAATGCTAGTTCTTCATGTGGTTGTGGCGAATCTTTCGCTTAGGTGTTGAAAATGCCCAGGTTGGCTTACCAACTAGCAGATCTAAATATCTGGAGAGGCAAAGATGCGCTCAAGTTCTTAAACGGGTTGTCTACCAACAAGATCGATAAGATTCCACCAAATAAAGTCATATCCACTGTAGTTCTTACAGAGAAAGCGAAGATACTGGATATTCTTCATGTTTTTAATTTAAACGGTATGATTATATCAGTTGGTAATAGTGAGAATTCCGAAGAATTATTTTCATTCATTAACAAAAAAATATTGCTTCAAGACATCCAATTACAAAATATTTCATCCTTAAACAATGTTGATATTGTTTATGATGGTTTGCCCGTTGCGGATCTTAATTCAGTACAATCAACTAACGGAATCACTGCAATTAATATTGATGGCAAATACAACTTTGAGATTTATTCTGTTTCGAATGATTTTAATTTTATTTACGAATCTGAGGATACCTTCACGCAATGGCGAATTGAGAATTTGATTCCATGGCATGGACATGAAATAATCAACAAGAAAAATCCATATCAATGTGGTTTACGTAGTTACGTTCACGAAAATAAGGGTTGTTATGCAGGTCAAGAGATTCTAACTCGTATGCGAAGTCGTAACAAAGGAATATATTTACTCAAACAGGTACAAATTAACGATGTCGAGGTAAAACATATCACTACCAAAGGTAACGACATGAGTCTTGCACTGCTAAGAACTTAATATCCCAATAAATCAGTTAACTGTGTCTTGTAAAAATTACCAGACTTTTGCAGACTTGAAAGTTCCTCATTGCTAAGGTCAAGCTGAATGATTCTTTCTATCCCTGAAGCGCCAAGAATAACTGGAACTCCAATGTAAACATCATCTAAACCATATTCTCCAGTTAGGTATGCTGATGCTGGAATCAGACGTTTTCGATCCATTAATACCGCTTCAGCCATAATTGCAGCAGCAGAACCAGGCGCATAAAATGCTGAACCACGTTCTAGCAATTTGACGATTTCTCCGCCACCTGATGCTGTTCGTTGACATATTGCTTCGATTGTATCTTCATCTAGTAAATGAGTAATTGCTATACCACCAACTGTAGTAAACCGTGGTAATGGGACCATTGTGTCTCCATGACCGCCCAAAACCATAGCTTGTACGTCTTCTTCTGAACAACCAACTGCATCAGCCACAAAGTGAGTCATCCTTGCGCTATCTAGTACTCCTGCTTGTCCACAAACTCGATTGGCGGGGAATCCCGTGACTTTTTGCATGTGATAAGTCATTAAGTCTAATGGATTTGTTACCATGACAATAATACTATCTGGAGCATGCTGCTTAATACCTTCACCTACTTGTTTTACTATACTAGCATTCTTAGCGATTAAATCCTCTCGAGTCATTCCAGGTTGTCTTGGGAATCCGGAAGTGACAACTACAACATCTGCTCCAGCAATATCCTCATAATTGGAAGTACCAGTTAATGAACCATCGTAATTTAGAACCTGTCCGTTTTGCGACATATCCAATGCTTTACCTTTAGCAAATCCTTCGTAAATATCAAGAAGAACAATATCTCCTAACTTTTTTTGTGCTAATACAAATGCACATGTTGCTCCAACATTTCCTGCTCCAATTACCGCAATTTTTTTCCTAGAGTTAGCCAAATTTTACACCTTACAGAGTTGGCGAAGTAAAGGCGTAAAATAAGTTAGATGGTTAACAACCTAGGATGGATAATTTATCATTCCAAGCGTCTTATCTAAAAGCCTCCTTTGATTGGCCTAAAACATGCCCAGTTGTCGAGACTGGAATCGGTGGTAAAAATGAGACTAGGTGTGCCAAAAGAACCCGAAAATGAAACCCGTGTGGCGATTGTACCTTCAAGCATGAAAAAATTGTCCAAAGCTGGCTTCGAAGTATTTGTACAGCAAGGTGCTGGAGAAAAAGCCAATTATAACGATAGTCAATATGAAGACGCTGGAGCAAAGATTGTATCAAGAGAGGAAGTATTATCCTGTCCAAACATAATTTGCATTAATTTCCCGGGGACAGATGGTATTTCCAAAAACTCTAACGTTGCCTGTGTAGCGGATCCGTTTAGAAATTCAGATTATGTCAAGCAATGCTTGAGCGCTAATATTACCTTGATGTCAATGGATATGATACCACGAAGATTATCACGTGCTCAATCCATGGATGTTAATTCTAGCCAAGACAATCTAGCAGGGTACAAAGCAGTACTTTTGGGAGCGTCCAATGTACCTAAAGGAATTCCAATGATGACCACATCTGCTGGAACTGTTAGACCAGCAAAAGTAGTAGTTATGGGAAGTGGAGTTGCTGGGTTACAGGCAATTGCAACTGCTAAAAGATTAGGTGCCATTGTTTATGCTTCAGATGTTAGAAAATCAGCGGCAGAGCAAATAGAATCTGTTGGTGGTAGATTTATCGAGGTAGATGGGATGGATGACTTTGAAGATGAATCGGGCTATGCAAAGCCATTGACACCAGAATTTATTCAAAAAGTGAATGAAACGGTTTGTGGTGTTGCAAAAGATGCTGACATCATTATCACCACCGCTAGAATATTTGGGCGGCCGGCACCAATTACCGTACCCAGCGAGGCGGTAAAAACATTCAAGTCTGGAGCAGTGATTGTTGACATGAATGCAGATGTTGGGGGTAACTGTGAGGATACCAAAGTTGGAGAAATACATGTGACAGATAACGGTGTAATAATTGTAGGAACATCAAACCTTCCAGGAACCATAGCCAATACTGCTAGTATGCTTTACTCAAACAACTTAACAGCCTTTATCACGTCTTTAGTGAATGATGGTGAGATAGTTTTAGCTGAAGATGATGACATACTATTTGGTGCACCCGAAGGCTCAGATTTCTACGTTAATGGAATGGGTGGAGTGCTAATATGCATTAACGGTGAAATGCACCAAAAGCAAACAAGATTAATGGGGGTATTAGAATGACACCAGAGTTACTGATTGGCAGCATAACACTATTCGTACTATCGATTTTCTTGGGCTTCGAATTGATTACCAAAGTTCCAGCAACTTTGCATACACCTTTGATGAGTGGTGCTAACGCAATTTCTGGGATTAGCATAGTAGGAGCATTACTTGGAGCCAATGTAGCATATGATGGCGGTAATACTGACTTGTCTGGGATTTTGGCATTCATAGCAGTGGTTCTTGCAATGATAAACGTGGTAGGTGGTTTTGCTGTGACTAATAGAATGTTGAATATGATTGCCGGCAAGAAAAATAGAGGTGCCTAATATGGAATTCAATGAATGGATAGACATTGGTTATCTAATTGCTGCCGCCTTGTTTATTTTCGGTCTTAAAAAATTAGGCCATCCAAGAACTGCACCTAGGGGTAATCAACTAGGTGCCTTAGGTATGCTAGTGGCCGTTATAACTACAATACTAGACATGGAATTAGCAGATGATCCGGCAAATTGGACACTGATTGTCGCCGGATTAGTAATTGGTTCGCTAATAGGCTACTGGATGGCTGCTAAAGTTGAAATGACCGGTATGCCAGAACTCGTTGCTTTATTCAACGGATTTGGTGGGGCCGCATCAGCACTAGTCGCCTTGTCAGAATCATGGAGATACATAGAAGGAGCAAACCTACCAAGCGGACTAGAACTCACAGTAACAGTTGTCGCTGCTGGATTATCTGCATTAGTCGGCTGGATGACTCTAACAGGTTCGCTCTTGGCAATGTTCAAATTAAAAGGTGGCATAGAGGTATTTGGCAAATGGATTAAAACTCCAACATGGGGCCCTAGATGGTTGAATGTGGTCAAAGTTCTGTTGATGATTAGTGCCTTTGGATTAATCTACTACAATATTGACAATCCTACTGACCAGAATGTCATATTCGCACTAATTGCGGTTTCTTCTATTCTCGGTATTTTACTAGTATTACCAATTGGTGGTGCAGATATGCCAGTAGTTGTGTCGCTACTAAATTCATTATCTGGAATCGCAGCTGCATTCACTGGTTTTATCATCGGTAATTCAGTATTGATAGTCGCTGGTTCTCTAGTTGGTGCATCGGGACTCATTCTCACGTTCATAATGTGTAAAGCAATGAATAGAACATTACCTGACGTATTATTCAAGTCATTTGGTGGAGGTGGTGAAAAAGTTTCTCTAACTAGAACCAAAGTTGGTTCCGATGCAGATGAAGTTGCAATGATGTTGGATGGTGCTCAGAAAGTTATTATTGTCCCTGGGTATGGTATGGCAGTATCTCAATGTCAACACCAAGTCAAAGAATTTGCTGATTTAATTTCAGAAAAGTACGACACTGAAGTCAGTTATGCGATTCATCCAGTTGCAGGAAGGATGCCAGGTCATATGAATGTTCTATTAGCAGAAGCAAATGTTCCATATGAACAGTTGATTGAAATGGACGAGATTAATTCCGAATTCCCTGACTGTGATGTCGCTATAGTAATTGGTGCTAATGATACCACAAACCCTGCGGCAAGAACTGGAGAGGGACCACTAGCAGGGATGCCAATTATTGATGCCGACCAAGCCAGAACGGTAGTTATCATCAAGAGGTCATTATCTGTAGGATATGCTGGAGTCGATAATGATCTATTTTACATGGACAAAACTATGATGATGTTTGGCGATGGAAAGAAAATGATGACCGCCTTGAACAATGCAGTAAAGGAATCATGATGATTTGTTTTGGTTATGATTAAAGGCAATGTTCAAAGGTATGCAATTTTTCCAAAAAGTAGGTGAGACAATGATAAGACTCAAACCAAGAACAGTAATTGCCATTTTGGCACTACTACTCATTGCTCCTGTAGTCGCTAATCCAAATGGACCACCATGGTTAAATGGTGGAGATAGAGTTGTTGAAACTGGATGTACTTGCCACGGAGATGGCGCACCATCAACCGAAGTAGTAGTATCTATTTCTGGAGTTCCTAGATCTTATTCCTTGGGCGTGACTTATGACTTCACCATAGATTTGCAGCATGCAAGTAATGATGTTGGCGGATACATGCTATGGGATTACAACAGTGGAACGTTAACACCAGGTGAAGGGAGTAAGACTGTTGATGATGAGCCTGGAGCATTATCACAATCTGAAGTCGGTAATAATTGGGCAGTAAGTTGGACGGCACCTTCTGATGATATAGGAAACGTCGCTTTCCAATTAGTTGGCAATGCTGTTAACGGTAACGGGCAATTTGATGGTGGCGACTTATGGAATATACTTTCTTTTTCGATCAGTGCACCAGACTCCACCTATGAAGACGATGATGTGAATCGAGACCTAAGGACGATAAGTGTTGGTGATTATGATTCGTTATTCGTTGCCCTAGAAGACCCTGCTGCCTTAGAGGCTGAACGCCAAGAGGGTATTGCTGACGATTTTTTCACTAATGGGAATTTATTTTATTGGACTACCTTGGCGGTGATAATTCTTGGAGCAGTTGTGCAAGGTGAATTTTATGAACGCAAATTTGGCGGTGGCCCACCCCATCTAGATATGAGTCTTGCAGTTCCACAAGGAGTTAGAAGAGGACTTTTGAGTGTCATCTCAATCCTATTATTTGCATGGGCAATCGATTCATCTCAAGCATGGGGAGCAGTTATGGTTACTGGTATGCTAATGTTATGGGCTATCTTTGGGGTATACCGTACAATCGTTCAAGCTAGGGCTCCCAAAGAATATACTGATTTAGTTTGAAGGTGATGTTCTGACAATCCATTTGGGTACCGACTCAAATATAAGACTACAATCACACACTGATGAATTATTTGCTCGCTGTGGATTACTTATCTTCTCTTGGATAATAGTTTCAATACCATGGCTGTACAATATAGATTCTGTATTAGAATACCTGTTAGTTAAGCTGGATCCGTGTGAAGTAGAATGTTTAAATCTATATCAGCCTGAAAAATGGTCTGAACTGAGATGGCTTTCTTCTGCAATACTAGGTTTTGCTACCATAATGCCATTAATAAGTCAACAATTTTGGTCATTCTCAAAGCCTGGCCTGACAAATAGTGAGCGTAAATTGTTCAAAGTATCAATAGTATTAGCACCTTTAATTTTCATTACAGCCGCATACTTAACAATGTTTATTGTGCTGCCAAATCTATTTTATCTTGGACATTCTATTCAATCTGATCTTGGGTTTGTTGCTAAGTATGATGTTATAAATTTAATTAGTTTCTCAACTGCAATAATATGGCTGGAGATAGTAGTGGTATTTGCTACATCAATAATGATTTCTTCAGGTTTGACAGGGAATTTAGATTCCAGTAATGCCAATTGGTGGCGAATAAGAGTGTATGGGATTGTTACTATGATAACTCTGTTGTCCTTTTATGAACGAACTACAAATGGCCTCCTAATGGCTTTAATCAGTATATTGTTAATCGAATTATTCTCAAGACCCTGGACTACTAAGCTACCAAAATATCACATTCAGATGGAAAATAAATTTGATTCTCATGGTGAGATTTTGACTAGTTTGAATGTGATTTGCGGATGCCAAAAAAAGACAACTCAAGCACTAAATGAATCACATATTGTAATAGAAAATATTTGTAATCAAGAAAACAAACAAGATGATTTACTTAGAATTTTAATGTTTAATGAACCGAATAATGTAATCCTGCACCAGTGTGATAACCAACTGTTTATCAAAAAATTCGAATCTCTAGTCTCATCAACTAAAAGTAAAATAATTGTCAAATAACCTAACATAACTCCCAAGATTTGATACATAACAGACCCTTGCTGTGGTTGATGAAAGGCAAATGGTTGGGTGTGCCACTAATCATGTTACTACTTAGCGCATCATTGTTTTCATATGTTAACCAAGACCAAATTGAAGATTGGCTCCAAAGTAATTCAGTTACCATAAATCAAAATGACATAGAGACATTGCCTATTCAACAAGATGAAAAATGGCTTGTTCTAATCGTTAATTTCCAAGATCAAATGATGGAGGCTAATTCTGCAATAATACAAGCTGAGCAGCTCTTAATCCCACATTCTAAAGAGTATTTTAGTCAATTATCAAATGATTATGTAAATCTAACAATCGACATACACCCAACTGTGGTCACTGCTGATGGTGATTTAGCAGATTATGGCGGTGATAACGGTGTGGAAAGAGATTCTTCAGCAAATGGCCTACATTTACCAATGGACCTAGCCAGTGAAGTGATAAATTCTAATAAAAACCAATTGGATTGGAATAAGTATGACTTAAACTCGGATGGTTATGTTGACAGACTACTGATATTACATACCACTGTAGGTCAAGAGCTAGGAGGTAATTCAAATAGGATTTGGAGCCATTTTACAACACTTGACGATATTATTGATCTTGGTGATGGTATGAAAATAGGACATTACACAATGGCGGGTCTAGGTTCTGGACAAGAGGGTTTTGGTACAGCAATGCATGAAATGCTTCATCAAATGGGCGCCTATGACTTGTACCCATCTCATGGAGAACAAACCTCTCTTTGGAAAGGCGTTGGTGATTGGGGAATAATGGCCAGTGGCAATTGGAATGGTGGAGGGCGTACACCTGCACTGCCTATATCTTCAACCCTGGAAACAATAGGTCTGAACAAGCATCAATCGGTTAACTTGTCTTGGGTGCAAAATGAAGATTTCTGCCAAGGTCCTGAATTGATATTTGAACCTGGTCAAAACTCAAATGTGAATTATAAAATTATGATAGGGCCAGAAGAATACGTTTGGATTGAATACCGCGGAAATAACAATTATGACAACATATTACCAGGAAATGGGATATTAGTATCCTATCAGGATAATTCAGTAGATGGTTTTGAGGATAATGAACTGAATATTGATAACCAAAGACCATATCTTAAAATTATTGAAGCAGATGGAAATAAAGATTTACTGCAAGGGATAAATGATGGAGATTCTGGTGATGTATTTACCAATGGAACCACATTTGGTAGTAAAGGTGTACTAATCCGTAACCATGATGGGTTTCTAGTAGATTGGTATGCTGAGGTAGCTATAGGGATCCAACCGGTGATTCAAATTAAATCTGAATCCTGTCAGTCGGAATTCACCGGAAAACTACCAGATCATTCTGTTACTATGTTGACCAATGAATCGATTGAAATGTCATTGTTATCGACAATCGATTGTCAAATTTCAAATCAACTGCAATCTACTGATGGGAGGCTAATTGCCATTTCTAGTAACGAGTTGTACTCCGGGGTTGAGAAGAAAATATTAATCACTTTTAATTCCGTAAGTAATCCGAACAGCTTGACTAAAATTACTGGTAAATTGATTTGTGGTGAAGCAGTCTTAGACTTAGAAACTCAAGTTCTGACTTTGTCTAGAATTCCTGCTAGTAGTGATTATCAATCAAAAATACCTACTAATTCTAACTCTGTCATAATAATACCAATCAAATCTAGTGGTGTGGGAAGCCAAACTTTTGAAATTCATATCGATGGTGCTCTAACCAGAATTGCCGATGCTCCAAACACAATAACACTGGATGGAGAAAATGATGTTCTTTCAATAGCCATAAACCCAAATGACCTATTATCAAATAACATGCTGATTAATGGTAATGTGGAAATTGTCGATACGGCGGGAAATACTTGGTTTGTGGATATTCAATTAACAGCAGAAAGCGATGGCCTAAAATCAATCAATGATTTTATAGGACCAGGGCAAATGATAAGTTTAGCTTTGGTATTTGCTGCTTTGTGGGTATATTTGACCATGAGAGAATCCGCCTCCAAACCTAACAAACCAAATGATAGTGTGGGACTTGAATCGATAGTCGCACCAAATGATGAATCATTGGACGCTTGGGGTCGACCATTAGACAATTAGTTTCTACCCGGTAGCCAGCGCTTGATATTCATAAATTTCCAATCATTACCAAGCGGAATTGCACATACCCATTTTTTATGGACACCTTCAGCAAGTCGAACAGATAAGCAAATACCTTCCCAAGAAGAAGGTGCATCATTTAGTGGTTGGAGCAACCATGGAGCGTGGGTTTTACCTACTTCATCATCGTATACACGCCACTTGCAACCATACTTGAAACCAGGCCTTAGGATGCAACCAGCATTGGCTAACTTGTCAAACAAAGACTTATCCAAATTATTGCCAGATAAGTGCGATTCTACCCAATCGATTTCTTCGTTTCGCAGATTAATACCAGACAGATGTTCTACGCCGAATGATGGCAATGGCCAGTCGTTAACTTCGCTCAAAAATACCCCAGAGGTAGAATTAGTTCTATGCGACAATGATTCTTCGATGTATGAAATTTCACTTTTAGTTAGCTGCTTCCAGGTTTTTTGATTGCCAGAGAGGTCATCATAACTTATACGATACATCGTGATATCCATTTCATCATCGATGACAAAAACTTCAGCTATACAGCCAGACTCTTCAACACTCGCAACCCATTTGTTCAATACATCCCAATCAACATCGTCGAAGGACCAAAACCAACGTATTTGTGAGATTGGTTTGGTTGAGAAATGAGATTTGTTCCTTGGCCACTTTACTGCAAAGGTTCCATCGGAAAAATTATTTTGTGGTAAATTGGTTATTGGTATTACAATTTCTCCCCCTGAACGGGCCACATCAAACATCACAGATTTAGCAATAAAGTCCGAATCTAGATTAATCATATCATTCACCCACTGTCTAGTAACTGGGATGTGTCTATTCCAATGACAAAATAACACCTCGAGTGGTTCAAGAATAATCCCTTCTGGTATCGCAACGCCAATACCACTTTTTTGGTGTAATCTGGCTCCAAGGGGATTAGGTAGAAACCATCTTGAGTCCAACTGTTTAGGCATTGGATGAGGTGTTGAAGGAGATTGATCGTCATCATCAATTAAACCAATTGGCCTTTTTGTCCTAACTCGCGGATTAAACTTCCGAGATTGACGGGCCATAATACCCGGTCAATGGACTGGCATATTATACAAACGGACTACCGTTGGTACTATTTGCTTGTTGAGACAAGGGTTACACGGTGAGGAAATGGTTGATGGTTTTCTAGGGTCCCTCACCACTGAGCAAAGGATGCTTATACACCTGTATGACAATATTTTACCAAGCAATCAATGGGAAGCGCCTGTGGCGCTTACTCAAGCCGGTATATCTGCTGCAGTGCATGTGCAAAGAAAACATGTACCTAGAACATTAAAGCGGTTAGAGAAAACCAATGAAATTGAAGTTACCAACCGACATGTCCCAGGAGGAAAACAACGCAGAAAGGTATATTCCTTGACAACTCAGGGTAAAATTCGAGGAAAATTAGTAGTTGAAGATGTACTATCCACGTTAATTGAATTTGAAGGCAAAGCGACTCCAATTGCAGATATATCAAAAAATAATCGAAGAATTTTAGAAATCCTATCTCACATTGATAGTAATATGAAATATCATAATGACCCTGTTATCACATCGATAGCCAAGCCATCTGGAAAAGCATCTTTAGATGCGCAAACTAGTGAAGAATTAATGAAACGAATGTTTGCTAGGGCGTGGGAAGATGGTAAGATTACTAATGATGAACATCAATTAATTACTGAAGTCGTCGAGTTTTTGGGAATGCATCCAGAAAGAGTGCGAAGATTGTCTGAAGAAGCAAGAACAGCAATTGATATTCCACCTCCTGAAGAGATTTATCTCGAGATGCTAAGACAAGCTTTGGTTGATGAACAAATTATTGAAGAGGAAAATGCCCTATTAGAGACATTTAGGGTTGCATATGGAATCGATGAAAAAATCCATAAAAAATTATTAGCAAAAGCATTACTAGAGCCAATGTATCCTGAACACATCTTAACCTATTATTCGGCCTTAGAGACTGCTATGAATGATGGCATTATCACAGGGGATGAGAATGCGATGCTAAGTACACTAAGAAAATCACTTGATATAACTGATAGTGAACATGCGAATTTACTAGCGAAAATTCGCGACAGCATAAAATGAAAATAGAATTTGCGTAACAATGAGGGGACAACTATGGGTATGACTGACACTGAACATGAGCAACATGACAAGTTGAACTCAATTGTCCATAAATTAAACAAAGAGAATTCTGGTAATATTGTACTTATTGGCGACATAATGCTTGACTGTTATATTCATGGTTATGCAAATAATTTGAATTCTAGAGCACCAGTTCCGGTTTTACGTGAAACGCATCGAGAAGAGGATGTTGGTGCAGCAGCACACGTAGCACGTGGTTTACAATCAATGGGATATCGTGGTAAAATATTTGGTATTGTAGGTGATGATAAACCCGGTTCAAGAGTTATTCAGTATCTTGAGGATGAAAATGTAGCAACATCTGGCATTGCTGTTATTGAAGGTCGAACTACTACAGTCAAAACTAGGATGTTGGCAAGTCGAGAGAGTTTAATCCAAGGTGAACAACTTCTACTAAGATGGGATGTAGAGGGGGATGAAGCGATACCGGAATCAGCTTTAGAAGCGATATATGATCAAGCAATTGATAATTTATCAGATGTGAATTGCGTGATTCTTTCGGATTATGGGCAAGGTGTGATATATGACCAAGGGGTTGAAAGAATAACCAAACACGCTAAAGATAACGATATACCAATAATTGCTGACCCTAAACTAACTGGACTGCACAGAACTCATGAAGTTGATTGGATTATTTTCCAATCAAGAGGATTTGATTTGATGAAACGAAGGATAGGCGAATCCGATGATAGATTAGCTGCTGAATCATTAATAAAATCATATGGTTGGAAACACTTAGTCGTACTTGCGGGAGAGAATGGTGTCACCATTTTTTCGAAAGATCACGAAACTGTTCACGCACCATGTACATTATCCCAATTAAGGCAAATAATTGGATTGATTGACGCTGCTGTAGTAGCAATTGCTGTTTCTATATCTAGTGGCTTTGATGTTTCAGATACTGCATTATTAACAAATGCGGCTTGTGAATGTATACTTGGGGCCGAAGCAACAGATTCCTTTTCGTTAAGCAAAGAAGATTTAGTTAATCGCGTTGGAGAAATTGCCTGGAATCTACAAGTTTCTAAACGCTGAGGGTTGGTATGAGTTCTTGGACTCGAGAAACTACTGCAGATATTGGTCTGCGAGTGTTTTCCAATAATTTACCTAACCTATTCAAAGAAGCAGCTGTTGGTATGCAAAATCTGATAATTTCTGACAGTGAAAGTCGTAAACTAAACCAAAAGATCCGTTATACTTCACAATGGAATGTAAAAATTAGCATAAACGATGAATTAGATTATGAATCATTAATGATATTATGGTTGGAAGAAGTACTTTATCGGTTAGAAGTACATGGAGAATTTTTGGTAGATGCTCAATGCATGATAGACATTAAAGAGCTAGAAATGTCTTGCCAATGTCAAGTTTCTTGGGTCGAATCAGCTGAGGTTGACAGAGAAATTGAAATAAAAGCAGTCACATCACATGAATTTTTGATTCAAGAACTAAACCAAGGAGAAAGTTACCTTTGCAGAGATTTGAACATACCAGAAATTGTAGGTCCCGGTTGGATTTGTGATGTGATTTTTGATATTTGAGTGGGAACTCCTTAGGTGGACGCTCGTCCTTTGTGATAAAGCCCACACACTTTCTCCATCCCGCTACCCCACAGCACCCATGGCTCCGAGTAGGGCTGCTCCGTTCCCGGCCTGACCTGATTCCCCAGTTATTCATTTCCCGTTTCCTTCCGGATACGGTTCATGACACCCGAGTCATGTAGGGGCGAAACATCAACGTCCGCGTGTAGAAACCACAAAGCCGCTCTCGCCGCCCTAAGGCTTTCAGCCCACCATGAAGACGATTTGTGGTACAGGGTACGCCTAGCTCCCCACCTATCCCACTACGCCCTGCCATGATTGGTATTTTAACGGAACGGTTATGCGTAATACTCATTCTTCATACTTTGAAGGACATGATGTTTTGATTATTTCTGCCTCAAAAACATATTCTGAATTAATATATTTCAACACTCCCATGGCATATACAGTTCGGTTGTCATCTAGCCCATTTGAGACCGAAGCGTCTGTAAATTCTACCAAAATTTGATTGTTATTACCGTGCAAAATGAACGTCATAGTAGAGTTGTCAATACTACCATCCAACACTTCACCCCTAATCGAGATTTCATCACCTACATATTTTGATGGTGAATCCATAACCTCGTCGACTGTTCTTGTTGGTTCTGGAGATTGTAATATTACTACTCCAACTAATATTAGCGTTAACAATCCACCTGTAATTAGTAATCGAGTTCTTCGAGTAAACACTTAATCATCTCCTCTATGATCCAACCCAATAGCTTGCTTAATTGACGTAAGTTTGTGTTCGCGTAATTTCTTCGCAAGGCCCTTAACGATATCTTTGCTAATACTGGGTCCTTGAAAAACAAATGCACTATAACCCTGTAGTAATGATGCGCCCGCTGTAATTTTCTGCCAAGCGTGTTCAGCGTTCATAATTCCGCCAACACCAACAATTGGAAATTTACCATCAGTTATTTTGTATATCATTCGAATGAACTCTGTTGATGTGTCAACTAAAGGAAGGCCACTCATCCCACCAGTTTCGGCCATAGTCTTAGCCTCTTTACCATTAACAGGTTCAACTCGTGAAACTGTTGTATTGGTCGCTACTATGCCTGAGCAGCCTGAGTCAATAGCGGTCTTTACTATCATCTCCAATTGCGCCAGCGACATATCGGGGGCTACCTTAACCAAAATTGGTTTACTTGGGCATAGATGTGTTTTTGAATTCTTTTCGTTAATCGCCATGCAGGAAGCGATGATTTTGGACAAATCGCCTTGATTTTGCAAATCTCTAAGATTAGGAGTATTGGGTGATGAGACGTTAATAACGAACAGATCTCCATACTCCCACAGTCGATCCATAGTTGTTGAATAATCTATATGAGCATCCGAGTTGTCAGTAAGTTTAGATTTACCTAGATTAACCCAAACAGGTATCTTTGGAGTGCCATATTTTTTGAAATGTAAATCTAAAGTCTGTGAGACTTTTTCTGAACCAGGATTGTTGAAACCCATTCTATTAATCAATGCTTTATGTTTATCTGAACGAAACATTCTAGGTTTTGGGTTACCTTGCTGTTCTAGCATTGTAACACCGCCAATTTCAGCGAAAGAAAGACCAATTGCTTGCCATCCAAGTAATCCTTCGGCTTTTTTATCCATGCCTGCAGCAAGACCAAACGGGTGTTTGAAAGTGTGGCCAAAGAGTTCAACAGGTAAATCCTGTTTATTTTGGTAAAGCGTACTCAAAGCGAATCTAGACACGGAAAAAGATGACAATTTCTTAAGATAAAATAGCGACCTATGATGTGCTTTTTCAGAATCTTGAAACTTTAACATGGGGCGGATAAACAAGCGATATGGTAACCCCATGGTCACCTCACAATGACGGTATCATTCAAGACTTACCCCTCATTGGCCCAAATGTGCGGATGAATCACCCTCTGTGGCCAGTTGTCAGGGAGGCCGCAAGAAGAATGGTAAGAATAGAAAATTTAGAAATTTGGGCAGAACAACAATTTAGTGCTGATATCTATGAATTATCAAATAAAATATCAGATCACCTACCACAACGTACTACTTTTCCTCAACATGTAACGTGTAATCAAAATACTATCCGAGTTTTCGACAAAAGTGGAGATACTAATACACTAATAATAGAGATAGGTAATAACGAGCCAGATATTAAGGTATGTTGGGTCCAAATGACTGGAGACATAGGATTTGCTGCAGTAATGGAATCATGTTTACAATTACTTAATGCTGGATATCCTGGCTGTATCGGATGTGATGACTCAATCCAAGAAGGACGGTGGGATGAAAGAAAATTTAGGAATTCGGTAAGGCAAATAACTGATTAGTTTACCCGTAAAATCTAACTAGATACTAAAGTATCTATACAAATCTAAGTTTAAGAGAGGGTTCAAGTATCGTCGGTTCTGCCGCATTAATCATGGCAGTTGTAATCATCGCTGAGAAACCTAGTGTTGCTGAAGATATTGCCAAAGTATTGGGTGTTAATCAAAAAACCGACACTCACTGGCTCTCTGACGACATAGTTATCACATGGGCAGTAGGTCATTTGTTAGAACTAAAAACTCCAGAAGAATATGACGACCGCTTGAAAGATTGGAGAAAAAGTGTAGATTTATTACCCTTCATTCCTTCATCATTTGAATTAAAACCAAATAGCGGAAGAGGAAATAATAGAAAGCAACTTACGGCTATCAAAAAATTAATTTCCCCTAAAAGTTGCACCGAAATAGTAAATGCTTGTGACGCAGCAAGAGAGGGTGAACTTATTTTCCGACGGATAATTGAATTTGCTAAATCAAAAGTTCCAATGACCCGAATGTGGCTCCAATCGATGACTCCAGATTCCATCCTAAAAGCCTATGATGGAAGACAAGATGCTGAAAGTTACTCATTACTGAGGGATGCTGCTGTAAGCAGAGCGGAAGCAGATTGGATTATTGGGATGAATGGTTCTAGAATTGCTTCTACTTTCCTACGTACTGGTAGAAATGATGGCACTTCAATGTCACTTGGTAGAGTTCAAACAGCAACATTGGCAATGATTGTTGATAAAGAGTTAGAGATTCTAGGCCATGACGCGAAGCCGTTCTGGGAATTAGAGGCTGAATTTCAATCTGGAGATTGCCTCTGGACTGCTAGATGGGAGCGACGAAACAATGTCGAAGACAAAGAAGATCCTTTAACCAAAGCTCATAGAATAACCTTGGAAACAGAGAAAAAGATGCTCGAAAAAATAATTGGCGATGCCGGTAGTTATGTTACAACACAAAAACATCGGGATTCAAAAGAAAACCCACCATTAAATTTTGATTTAACTACTCTACAGCGTGAGGCAAATAGCACTTGGTCTTGGACATCAAGAAGAACTCTATCTGTTGCGCAGGAATTATACGATACACACAAATTAACTACATATCCACGAACTGATTCTAGACACCTCCCCGAAGATATGATCGAATCAATTAGTAAAACAATCAAACAACTTGGTGCCCAAGAGTTTTTGTCTGCTCACAGTGAAAGATTAACCAAAAATGGTTTAAAAAATGTAACTAGAAACTTTAACAATGCCAAAGTATCAGACCACTACGCAATAATTCCAACTGGTAAATTACCGCAAGGCAACCTAAGTAATGATGCTCGAAGGTTATATGAGCTAATTTGTCGCCAATTCTTTGCCTCATTCCATTCAGAAGCGATTTGGGATGTTCAGACGAGAACTACGACTAAATCAGAAAATGATTTTGTTAAAGAAGTTAGAATCTTAAAGACTCCGGGATGGAGAGAAGTTAAACCAAAGAGTAATTCCATTCCGGAAAAATGGAATAAACTAGCTTCTAATCCCGCTGAAACAGATATCACTTCACATAAATTCAAAGAAGAATTCACTAAGCCTACAAATAGACTGAAAGAAGCTAAATTGTTGTCATTAATGGAAAATGCTGGACGAAGCATCGATGACGATGAGATGGCTGATGCCATGAAGGGCAAGGGACTAGGCACACCGGCTACAAGAGCGGAGACAATTGAAAAACTAATTTCACGTAACTTCATTCAAAGAGCACGTTCAGGTAGTTTGCGCGCTACGCCTGGTGGAATAAAATTGATATTATTACTTAGAGCAATTCCTGTTGAATGGATTACTTCTCCGGAATTAACAGGTGATATGGAAGCAAAACTTTCGTCAGTACAGGTTGGGGATTATTCTCGTAAAGAATATATGGATCTCGTGTTTAAAATTGCTAATGAAATGGTTCAAAAAATCAAAAATCATGATAGAAATGAACTATTCAAAGATGTCGAAACCATTGCACCATGTCCTATTTGTGAAAGTACATTAAAAGAAACCGTGTTATCTTACATCTGCTGTGAAAATACCGGCAGAGATACTGGATGTGATTTCGTCTTTTGGAAAAATTCCAGTGGAAGATGGTTTGATCGAAAAACTGCTGCTAGGATTTTAGAACACAAATCTATCAATGATTTACATGGCTTCTTCAATCGAAGTGGTGAACCATACACAGCCAGCATCAAAATGTTAGAGTCTGGAACAGTTGAATTCATCGGTGGTGGGGAATCCACATCATCAGAAGAAGACGCAGAGTTGTGTGCTTGTCCAAATTGTAGCCATGGAACAATTAGAATCAATTCCACAATGTATGCCTGTGACAATCAAGAGTGCAAATTCCGAGGTATCTCCCATGAAATGTGTAAAAGGAAAATCACAGAAGAAGAAGCTAAAGTTATTTTGACCAAGGGTAAGTCATCATTATTGGAAGACTTTACGTCAAAGAAAGGTAGACCATTTAGTGCATTTTTAACCCTTGATGGCAATCGTGTCAAATTTGAATTCCCCCCTAGAGAGGCAGCAGCAAATGCGAAGAAATTCCCTGTTACAGAGGGCGTAGTAGCAATCTGTCCCAAAAGTAAAATCGAAATCATAGAAACATCGACATTTTTCCAACCTGCGACAAATGGAACTGATTGCAAAATTCAGATTGCTAGAGAAATGTCCAAGCGTGAAATAACTAGAGAAGAAGCAAAAACACTCGTCGAAAAAGGCGAAATTGGACCTTATGATGATTTTATCTCTAAGAAAACCAACAAAAACTTTACCGCAATCCTTTACTTAAAGAAAAATCAGTCGGTTGGATACAAATTTGCTAAAAAGTAATTGATTGGCCAAGTTTAATCCACAACAATAAAACGCACCGGATTTCACACCATGACATGGACGATGGTCAGTCGAGCACAGACTGGGATGTGGTAATCGTTGGTGCTGGACCTGTTGGCGGCCATGCTGCCAACCTACTTGCTCAGAGAGGCCAACGGGTTTTATTATTGGAAGAGCATTCTGAAATTGGTAGACCATTTCAGTGTGCAGGCCTAGTAACACCCAACGCAATGAAGCAAGTTGGACTATTTGATACAATTCTAGAAGAAGTTGATGGCGCCTTAATCCATGGTCCGTCTGGGACATTGGTTCCCGTTGGAACCAGTGGTAAAGTAAGGACATACGTGGTTTGTAGGAAACTGTTTGATGAAGGAGTAGTAAAACAATCAATGTTGTCAGGCGCCACACTTTGGTTAAATTCCAAACCAATTAATGCTGAAGCAAATGATGATTGTGTAATTGTTAAATTATCAAAAGATGGTATTAAGACTGAAATCAAGACTAAACTTTTGATCGGTTGTGATGGTGCACACTCATGGACTCGTAGACATTTCAAGATGGGGAAACCAAAGGAATTGATGATCGGATTTCAAACCGAAGTAGTTGGGTACAAAAACCGGAAACGTTGGTTAGAAATGTATTCAGGATCCGCGATTGCTCCCGGTTTCTTTGCTTGGGTAATACCATCAGGCAACGATAGTTGTAGAATTGGATTGTGGTCTACAGCAGAACGATTGGATGGTAAAAGTATTGAGGAGTGCTACCATTCACTACTAAACCATCCATTGTGGAAAGATAGATTTGCAGATATCAAGGAAACTGCGAGGTATTGCGGTCCAGTCCCAAGTGGCATGGTAAAAAAGCCGTACAAAAATCGCGTACTACTACTTGGCGATGCTGCTGGAATGGCTAAACCTACTACTGGTGGTGGCATTGGGCCCGGTTTTGAGCAGATAACTGGAATCGTAGATAAATTATCATTGGCAATTGATTCTGATAATTTGACAGAATCTAACATAAAGCATATTGCTAAATCACATTTTGAAAAGATGAAAAAAGATCAGAATAGAGCGAGAGCACTACGTAATTTGTTAGTGAGTGACTGTGAGGATGTAGACTTAGACAATAACTTTGAACAGTTCGCCAAACCTGAGATTGTTAATTTGATAAATCAAATTGGTGACATCGAAAAACCCGTCCCACTGGGAATGGCTTTGTTGAGAAAAGTACCAGCGTTTAGAAAAATGGCGCTGAAAGCAGGAATGAAGTTAATATTTAGTTGAGTGACTCAAATGAATGACTTACTACTCGAGGAACGAATAAGGTATCCCCCTTTTGAAAGTTATAGATTCCAACCACAATTACTACCAATTGGTATAGCAAGAACAGAGATATCTAGTCAAATTACTAGAGAAGAAGCAGACAAGATAGTTGGTGATATGCCACCACCATTTAGAATTGGCGATAAAAAATCATGGTTAGTTGAGCGAAGATACATCTACCAAGGCAAGACATTAAAGTTAGATAAACCGCATAACCAAGAAATGAATGAAGCAGTCCCGAAAGATTCAGTAGTTCACAAACAGAGAACTGGTTGGTATTTGACTCCTAATGTAATACATGTTCAAGCTAGAAAAATAATGAACTTTTCAGTCATCATTCTATTGGTTGCCTTATCTTATTTATTTTTTGAACCCATATTGAGTATTTGGGGAATCCCTAGTATTGGCACCGGAAGAGTTCGATTTGGACTACTTGATTATCCACTACTAGCCGTGATAGTAGTACCCATATTGTTTGTTCCAATAATAATGAGAGTGGGTGCTAACTTCTCTGATTTAATCAAACAAAGAAACTTTCTCACTTCACCGCCACCTGAGCCAAAAATAACCTTTCATTCTGACACAACTTCTGGGGAAAATTTAGTCGTTGGTATTAAATTTCCAGAAGAGTATGAAAACTGGGGGAAGAAACACGTGTTATGGCGTGTTGGTGTTTTACCGCCTCGCAGAGACAGACTTATGGAAATTTTAGGTCGCGATGCCAACGGACAACCTGCTCCTGGATTGACCACAGAGTTACCGCACCATTGGACTGTTGACCTTGATGATGGAACTGGTGGTGGAGAAGATTTACCAATGCATAATAATAAGATAAAAGGAGGTCTGTTTTTGAAACCAATGCGTATAATGAATCAGTCGGAAATGATCCCTTTAGAAAATGACACCACTACTATATCACCACCAAACGGTAAATGGCCTGGCACAATATTTTCTTCACTAATTAGAATTCATTGGGAATTAATCGTGGTAATTGAAAGGGAAAATCAATCAGAACTGCTATGGGTACAGCCACTGAAAGTAAAACACTCTTCTAACTACACAGAAACAACTGCAACCGTTAATAGCGGACGCACCGAAACAAACCATCCAATGTCACTTAGTTGAAGTGACTTGGGACGGTATTGGAGAGGGGTATTCTTTGATGTTATTATCATTGATTAAAGTGGGTAAATGATTGTATTTACTATCACGCTTAGACGGTATAAAGCCAGAACGGATTATCGTATTTTGTAATTCAATTTCGGATGCGGATAATTTTGTCGTGCCTGAAGCCGAGACAACGTTCTCTTCCATCATAGTTGATCCAGCGTCGTTGGCGCCTGCAAGTAAAGCCATTTGGGCGATACCTAAGCCCATGGTAGGCCAAGAGGCTTGTATGTTATCGATATTATCAAAAAATAGCCTTGAAATTGCAATATGCCTGATATACTCAGTTGGTCCAGCTCCTAAGACATACTTATTTTGGCCACGATTTCGTTTCCCGAAGGTATTAGTTTCAAGTTGAACAGGCCAAGCGATGAAAGAAGTAAATCCATTTTCATATTTATGCAATGATGAATCTTGGAGTGCTCTTATTCTATCCATATGTTGTACTCTATTACGTAGCGTTTCTCCAAACCCAAAAACATTGGTTGCACTAGTAGTCATCCCCAACGATTGGGCTGTTTCCATAACGTTAAGCCAATTATCTGGAGAACCTTTTTTCGGTGATATATCAGTTCTTATTTCCTCGACTAACATTTCCGCTCCACCTCCGGGAAGCCCATCCATCCCTGCGTCACTAAGTCTAGTCAAAACTTCAAGAATTGATAGGTTAGCAACCTCGGCAATCCCTTCAATTTCTATCGGGCTAAAACAATCTAAATCAATACTTGGGTGGTGTTCTACAAGGTGCTTGATCAAGGACTCATACCACTCAAACTCTAGTGAGGGGTTTACGCCGCCCTGCATCAAGATGCGTGATCCGCCAATTTGTTCTAATTCAGTCACCCTCTGTGAAATCTCATCGTATGATTGAGTATAAGTCTCGTCATGACCAGGAGGTCGATAAAATGAGCAGAATTGACAATTGATCGTACAAACATTGGTGTAGTTTATGTTTCGATCAACCAAATATGTTACCACACCATTGGGGAATATTTGTTGCCGCCTCAAGTTTGCTGCAAAAGTAAGTTCATGTAACGGTGCATTTTCATATAATTCCGCAGCTTCATCAATAGAAAGCCTAAATGAAGAACTATTATCTTTAGACCATCCTTGTTGATGTTGAAGAATAGACTTCCAAAGCATAGCGACCACTTAGACAGGCTTACCAACAATCGATTCTATTTCAGTGATTGTTTTAGGACACCTTTCAGTTAATACGATTGGACCAGTTTCCCCAACTAGAATATCATCTTCTATTCTGATCCCAATATTTGAGTAACGCACAGGGCAATCAACGTCTGGCCTCCATGCGCCAAAGTATAATCCAGGTTCAATAGTCAAGCACATTCCTGGCTGTAATGTTCTTGGTTCACCATTTGGCAAATATATTCCAACATCATGAACGTCTAGACCAATCCAATGACTGGTATTATGCATATACCAATCTTTTAATTGACCAGATTTGCTATCTAATGCTTCCTTTAGTGTTTGAGTTATGACTCCTATTTTTATCAAACCTTCTGCCAAAACTTTCCTGGCAGCTTCATGTGGAGCGGTATATGGATTTCCTGGAACACATTCGTTTATTGCCGCAATTTGGGCGTCTAATACAATCTGGTAGAGTTCTTTTTGTGGTTCTGTAAAAGTTCCATCGGTAGGCCAAGAACGGGTAATATCTGCGGCATAGCCTCTAAACTCTGCACCAGCATCAATCAAAACTACATCGCCGTTAGTACACGGTGAATTATTTTCTTTGTAATGGAGAATTGTCGCATTTTCTCCACTACCAACAATAGAGGGGTATGACCAACCCGATGTTCCAGCATATCTAAAAAATCCTTCAATGACAGACTGTAGTTGATTTTCAGTGGCATTTTTACCACCATGACGCATTGCAGCAATATGAGCCAAACTAGACACATCAGACGCAAATTTCATTTGCTCGATTTCAGCATCGGATTTGATTAACCGCATCTCAGCGATTTTGTTACTTGGGTCCTCTACTGAAATTGGACCAGTGCCTAGTCTTTGTCTAGCTCTGTCACGATTCTTTATCGAAGAAACTACTAAGTCATCCATGGACGACATAATACCCATTCGGTGAAATACTCGATTAGCGTTTGAAAGCATATCAATCAATGTTGACTCAACCTCTTCAATAGAATGGGCATGGTCAACAGGCCAATCTTTTTCTGCACCCTCTAAACCAGGTCTTCTGCCTTCCCAAATTTCCTTCAGTGTATCCTTTGGTTGAACAAAAAGGTGAGTTTTCCAAGTCCCTGAGGACATAGTAGCACACATTACAGATTCTGGTTCAGTCCACCCAGTCAAATATAGCAGGTTACTTTGCGTTCGGTATGGATGATGCACATCGTTTGAATGAATTGTTTCTGGAGATGAGCATAGAATTAACACGTCAGATTCTTCAAAAGTCGAATATAGTTGATTTTGTCTTGCGGTATACTCATCAATAGAGATCGGTTCAGGCATTTTACCAAGCACTGCAAACATCTTCTCAAACATAATACTCCCACCGGTTTTACCCTATTCAATCCTTGCTTAAGTCTAATTTTTCCACTTTGGTAATTTAAACTCACCATTGGACCTCTTTAAGGTAAAAATTAGCGACACCAATATTAGAATTGCAATAAATGAAATCGAACCAACAATCACAGGACTAAAAGCAGCATTCTCGGTTGTCTCAGAATATTGTTCTAGAGTCAATAAAAATTGGTATTCATCTTTATCACCATCGTCATCAGTGATAATTAAGTTAATTTCATAAGAGCCTGGTTTAGACAATACATTCTGTGAAAGATTCATACCACTGTAAATCATTGATTCATCAACATACCATTGGAAAATTAAATTTGCATGATCATTTTCTGTATCAACAGAATTTGAAGCATCAAGGTACCAATCACTGGAAATATCAAAAGTCATATCAGAATTAATTTCATCAATGGAATCAATGGATATAGTTGGGGGAGTGTTTTCTACATCCACAACATGAGAAATTCTAGTGTAGTGACCTACTGAATCAATAGCCAATACGCTAATACTCCAGCTGCCAGATTTGTTAAAAGAGATTTTAGCACTATAATCATCGATAATTTCACTACTAAACAATGCCCTAATATCACCATCTGGATTGGCCAGTGTCCAAGTAATTGCGATAGAAGAACTATCGTAGCCATCATCTACCAAAACTGAGTATATGGTTTGACTCATTTCAGTGGTATTCTGATCTCCAAAAATAGTCACATTGGGCGGGTTTGAGTCAAAAGTCAAAACTTTACTATGTAAATTAGAAGTTCTTAGATATGAATCTCGATAAATGATGTTAAATAACCAATTCCCATCGCTAATTTGTATTTCTTCTTGATTAATTTGTATCATATAAAATCCATCATTTTGTACTGAATAAGGTAATTCAATGCTAAATGGATTGCTTACACATGCCTCACCTGAATATAGGCAAATTTCTGCTTTGAATAATGAAATATTTAATCCCTCAATTAAACCATTATCATTAGACGGCCAAGTCACAGCGTATTTGAGAACTACATCAGAATCATCATTAGGTGATTGGAAAGATGGAATATGTTCAATAATTGGGAAATGGTTAGATTCACCGAGGTATACTAAAATGTTACTTTGATGAGAGTTGTCATTATGTTGATGAATTATGCTAAAGTCGCAACTGCAATTTAAGTCACCAATGTAAATAGAGAGTTCCCAATGCCACACGTTATCTTCAACAGTGACTTGCTCAAATATGTTAGATTGATTAATAATGTTATGATTACCTACAAGTTCTGGTATAATCTCACTGATAGACCAACTCAATTCACTAGCTGGGAAAATCGATGTCCCACTTAAGTTCAAATATTCAACAAACTGTTGTCCATTAGGTTGGTCTATGGTCAACTTTTCAGTGCCATGATGGTGACCTTTACTAGGTACGGCGGATGTATTACTTACTAGCATAGAAATGACAAGCAAGATTGTACAAGTCACCGTTACAATACGCTTGCGCATAAATTAAACCAATCAGTAACAGTCAAGAAGTTTCTCTCTGTATGTTCAGGAATCAAGCAAACGGATCACAAAGTTCACCTTGGCCAGGGAAACTTACTGGATCCCTAGGATTAGTATCCCACTTGTATTCACAATAGTTTACATGTCCATCCCCATCGGTATCAAACATACGATCAGCGCCGTCATATGGATCGAAATCAAAATGATATTCCCAACCTGTAGCCATTCCATCATCATCATGGTCTTGGAAATATACCTCCGGTCCGTCGTTCCATTCATCCCCGTCAGTGTCATTGGATACTGGGTTGGTATTATTTTGCATCTCCTCATAATTTGTGTAATTAGCTAGATTGTCATAGAATTGCTTACCGTCTGGAGTATTAATGTCGATGTGGCATTCTGCATTGGAAGGATCATTATACCCTGGGCAATATCGCTTTAGTAAGCCAGTTTGGTTCAAACCATCATCATCGGGGTCTTCTTGACCGTCATCTACACCATCTAGGTCACTGTCAATCATGGATGGATCTAGGACTCCTCTAGCACCGAAAGCCGTTAAACTAGCATTATCAACCAATCCAGATTCAATAGCATACTGTGAATATTTTACTTCCCAGCCATCAAACAATAAATCGCCATCAGAGTCTTTGTCTACAGGATTTGTATTCCATTTATCTGGCGCCTCAGCACCGTTCATGAGTGAATCATTGTCAATATCGTAAGTAGCATCAGGAAGTCGACTTATACTGGACTGGTCGGACGGGTCAAGTGCCCACCTTCCATTACAATCACATAATAGATTATTAGGAACACTAAATCCAGATAAATTCATTTCCGAAATCTCAAATTGTTTCTCTTGTATGAAGCCACCCAAGGTATTAATCCAAATGTAACCACCTGGGCTCTTCGCACAATTGTTGGTTTGAGTTGGGACACAGTTAGGAAGATTCCAAGAACTCGTTGCGACCCACAAACTGTGGGAATTGGTATTATCTTCCTCAGATTGAACTTGCATCTCCCATCCATCAAGCATGCCATCTGCATCTGTATCGTTTAGCAGTGGATGAGTTTGCTCTTGGAATGGGCGTGGAATGTAAAGAACTTCATTACCATCCTTTAGACCATCACCATCTGTATCTGAATTATTAGCATGGGTCAAAAATCCATCTTTCCCAACGATTACCTCTTCACCATCTTCCAAACCATCATTGTCTGTGTCAAAGGCACACGGACTTGTAGTGTATGCATCTCCACCACCAACTGGCCATTGTAATGTACCTCCACCACCGGTTGCTTCAAATTGATCGTCTAAACCATCACCGTCGGTATCTGGATTAGAAGCATTTGAGCCTGAGTCACACAGTGAAGAATACTCTAAGAAATCAGACAAACCATCTGAATCTGTGTCTGCAAGACCGGGGTCAGATACTACAAGTGTTATCTCAACACCGCGATTAACCACCAATATTTCCCAGCCAAATACTTCAATACCGTCTATTAATCCGTCATTATCCGTATCTGAATCCATAGGGTCTGTTGAACGTCCAATAATCAAATTTGGTTGACCATTTTCATCAAACGGCTCGTTGTTCTTGAACTTAGCCTCGTATTCATCCTGATTAGTAAATCGCTCGTTATCCTCTACTACAACGAACCACACAGTATCTCTAGATGTTATTATTTGATCTACTGATACATACATTTGGTAGATAGTACCGGATGATGTTGCTTTTATGTTAACTGGTTCAGTTTGGCCACCTGCTTTAGTATATTCAGCTCTAACTACTGTTTCACCCTCAGCAACAGTGTCGCCAATGGTTTTCTTGATTTGAGTGACTCTAGTGTTAAACACTAAATTTTCGTATACTGCAGAGCCATCACCGTCTTTGTCCCATCCATCCATGTCTGGGTCTTTATCGCCGTTACTGCTGTCTCTCGGGTTCAAACCATTGTTCGTTTCCCATCCGTCAGGCATACCATCAATATCTGTATCCTCTTGCCACGGTGAGGTGAAGTTCTCTGCCCCAAATATTAGTGCAGAGCCATATTCCTCTAAGTTATTTAGACCGTCATCATCCCAATCAAAGAAACCATCTGACGGATTGCTAGGACTAAGTACATCACCTTGTTCCAGCGAAGTTAGTTTAAGGGCAGTGATGACATTTTGTTCAGGATATATCGAATAACAGTATTCATATCCGTCTGGCATTCCATCTCCATCAGAATCCCAATCAGACGGACCATTTAATAATCCATCATTATCGTCATCAAGATAAAACCATGAGTTATTTTTATCCATAAACGGTGCGGGGAATTCAAACGTTTGACTGTTGTCTTCCCTAATTTGTTCATTACAATTTCGGTATATATCTTGACCATTCCGGTCAAAACTCTTGAAAATCCCTACAGCTCTAGTCAGTTGTAAGTTTACTCGCGATATTTCTTCTGCATCGGATAATAAATCACCATCAGAATCTTGAGCAGTTGGGTCTGTTCCGAAGGTTTCTTCTTGGAAATTAGCCAAACCGTCATTGTCAAAATCTAAAACATTATCACATGAGTGTTGATCAAAACTATTACCCAATTCTTCCCAAGTTGGAGTCGTCTCATCTAGATTATATTTTTCTGTTAGCATTATTTTGATATCTGCAGTCAGCAAAACACAATCCCAGTTTCCATTCAGTGGGTCAAATAAGGTAAATGAACCACCTGGGATTTCGACTTCAGTCATAAAGACTGACTCCCACTTATCGTTCAGTCCGTCGTTATCTGTATCAGAACGCTGAGGATCTGTTTCTAATTCCTGTTCTTGTTGATTAGTTAGCCCATCGTTATCTGGGTCACCATTTGGCCCTTGATTTGGGTCTGGCCAAGAATCTGTTTCATTCTCTTGTTCTGCATCAGTGATATCAGCTTCACCAGGATCTTGTTCAAGTGGGTCAGATTCACCGTCATCTAAAGGATTTAAACCATGTTCGACTTCCCAGCCATCAGACATTCCATCACCATCTGTATCCTTATTTGTTGGATCTGTACCGTATTGAGTTCTTTCTAAAATATCAGCAAGGCCATCTTCGTCAAAGTCTTCGGCTTCATTGGTGGTAATTCCATCACCGATGATATCTTCCTCCACTGCACTATCAAAGTTACCCAAACCCTCGCTGGTTTGTAGTACCCCTGAAACACCAACAAATATCGAGCCAAATATTAGGGTTGAGACAATCGCAACATAGGCCATCTGATTAGGATTCAAAGACATGACAATCACTTGGCTGAGCGCCGGTATACCAAGGTCTAACTCTATGGGTTATAGAGGTTAACCATACTTGACCTAATTTGAATCTTCCAAAACAAATGTTAGCAAAGGAGATATTTCAAGTTTTACGCTTTGGCTAGACAACACTATTCGACACTTCGCAGTCTTCCCGTTGGCTCTTTCCCAAAGACCTACTAGTTTGCCTAGAGACAATGGTAGACTAGGACTTAAATTCATTTCGAAATTCGTTGAAGATTGGTCTTGTTTAGTAAGCATTGGAGCAGCATAGCCAAAGTATGTCATATGATTGGCAATTGTTTTACTCCAATCTCTTTCATCCCTAAGGTAAACGAAATTATCATTTGAAAGAAAGACCTCTTTTGAAGCCTCAAGCATAGCGATTAATCCGTTTGAGTATACCATGTCAAAACCAACTAAATCCCATCTTTCTAGTATATTTTGAGGAAACTGCTTAACAAAGCCCGAGGAATTGAATATCACTCGATTAAAAAAATCGCAAGGCAATAGAAACGATGTACGCCCTTCGATAGACCAACCCAATTCATGCGATTCGAGTTTTACCTCACTATCAATTATGCCACCTGATAAATCATTTTGGTAAGCCCATGGAATAGACTTGAGCAAGTTGGGAGGAGGCATTTCATTGTTTGCTGTTAGGCGATTAAAATTAATTATATGATTAGATTGCTGTGACCATTCAAGTTTGTAGCGACAGCTTTCCAGTAATTCTACTGTTGATAAATAAAATCCTGCGGCAACTGAGGCAAAAACATTGGTTTTGATAGTAGAGTCATGAAAACTATTTGTTCCCCAGCCACATAATTTCCAAGCATCTATCAGCATTTTATTCAATCTTTTCTTGCCAAAAAATTTCCGCCTAATAGTATGCAAATCAGCGTTTATCAATTCCAACGAATCGGCTGCAGAATTATGCAATATTCTACCGACTGGTGATGAGATTATTGATTCATAGTGATAGATGAGCATGTTAAACTCATCTTCATGGAATATGACCCATGTATTTCCGTTATCATCGATAATCCCACCTGACTTCTGAAGACTAAACCTGTCCCAAAATGTTACGGTTAAGTGTTCATCATGAGTGTCGATATTATCCTCTACAAGTGGCATAATTACACATCATAAAATATAGCCAGATTGCTCTTCTTCGTTAAAGCAATATCGTATTGTTTGAAAACCAGATTTAAGGTTTTTAACATCCTGTTTGACACGATTCAAATCCTCACCATGGATAAGGGCTCTAGCAAATAATTTAGCAACTTCTGCCATCTCAGTCTTGCCCATTCCAACTCTGGTTAACTCTTGAACACCAAGTCTTAATCCAGATGGAGTCATGGCTTTAGTATCACCTGGGAGCATATTCATGTTGGTAATGATACCAACGTCTTCTAAGGTTTTGGCAGCTTTAGCACCCGCACCAGAGTCTGTATCACCATGTCTAGTCAGAACTTGATGTGAAGCGGTATAATTCCTTGATTCAGCAAGTACATCAAATCCTTCAGCAGCCAATGATTCAGCCAATGCTCGAGAATTCTGCACAATATCTTTGGCATATGCCTCACCATATTCCTCAAATTCTGCTAGAGCGACTACTTTTCCAGCCACGTGATGTAAGTGATAAGATGAACAAACACCTGGAAAAATCGCATTATTGAGTTTCTTTTGCATTTTTTCATCCTCAGATGAGGAGAGTAAGAAACCTCCTTGCGGACCAGGGAAAGTTTTGTGCGATGAACCAGTCATTATATCTGCACCCTCTCGGAGGGGATCTTGAAATTGACCTCCAGCAATCAGACCAAGTACGTGGGCACCATCATACATTACGGATGCTCCAACTTCATGTGCGGCAGCGGCGATTTCTTTAAGCGGAGTAGGAAATAAAAATACAGACTGACCTATCAGGCAAACTTTAGGACTGATTTCACGAATTAATTTGCATGCTCCGTCAATATCTGGTTCCATACGGTCAATATCCCAAGGATAGGTAGACAAATCTAGATCTCTTAATCCGACAGCCCCCATTCTCGCATGGGAAATGTGGCCACCATCTGCCGTAGAGACTGCTGTAATCTTGTCGCCTGGTTTGGCAAGCGCCTTTAGAGCTGCAATATTAGAAACCGTTCCTGAAGTTGATTGGATGTTAACAAATTGTGCGCCAAAGACTTGTTTCGCTAAAGAAATCCCTAAACTTTCAATGGTATCAAAGTCATCACAGCCTTGATAATACCTTTTACCTGGCAAACCTTCAGCATATCTACCGTGTAAGTCACTAGAAACTATTTTTTGCACCATTGGAGAAATTATATTTTCAGACGCAATCATACCAAGGCCATTTCTATATAAATCACCGCTTGCTTTAGCAGCCTCCATTACTGTGTTGGCTTTAGCTAATGTTTCATTTTTGGGTTTCCAAGCACCCGGTATATCAGTCATAGACCGGGGTAGGCAACTAGGTCTTTGAACAAATTGATTACCCGTTAATTATTTTTTTTCCTTCGAGATGGTGGTCTCCTAGAAGTTTGAACTTTTGATTTAGGTTCAAATTTTGGCTTGCTCGAATTCCTTTCTGAGATGATTGTATTAGTTGGAATACCTCGTTTTGATAAATCTAAAGTATGGGCAGGACGAGCTTTTCCTGGTATCTTGCCGGTTGGTCTCGCCCCCACTCCCTTCTTTCGATCGATATATCCTGCTCTGCCGCGATAAGCCACCTTGCCAATTAATCGTTCCAATACTGGAATATCTGATTCGTCTTCTTTAGGACGCTTTAACCACCAACCATCACCTAATGGTTTTAGTCTTGGAGGGCGGGATTTCACCAATTTATTGCTGCGTCTTTTCAATCTTGATTTAATCGCTTTATCTGGCTCATTGGGTAAATGTTCGGTCATCCATCCCGGAAGTCCGATATCTAGCACTACTCCATTCACCGACACTAATATACCAGACAAAAGTAAGTGAGTTCCAACTGGGATATTATCTCTTTTAGGAACTACTTTGAAGCGTTTCATTCGCTTGGCATAAGCGACCATGGCCTTTTGATCTCGGTGTCTAATTAATTTCCTCTGTTGCCGTAAAACTCTGCGACTGGTCGAATGGGTAGTGAGTAGTATAGCAGTGGAGATTAAACCTTCCACTTGACCAATTTCTGTGAATATGTATATGCCAAGCAGGAACCAAAACGGTACAAGTATAAAGAAATTAAACACAAATGATAATTTTCCAGATTGATACCGGGGGGTCATTTGCTTTCTTGTTGCTTCATGAGCAGTAATCAATAGATTAGCATTAATTGCCTCATCCACACCGCCTTTAACATCAAGTGCCGCTACGGAATTACAAGGTGCTTGATTAATCCATTTCTTCATTGACTTACCTTCTCCGTTAACTAATGCTACCTCAAACTCATCTGCATCAACTGGCTGGCCAAGAATTGCTGAAAGTGCCATGACTCTTGGATCATATTTGTCACTTTCATTAAGTTCTGCCATTATTGAACGAGCACTGTGCCAGTCACCTTTGTCGATTAAGCATAATGAAGCTGCAATCCTAGGTCGCACTCCCGTTGGATCTGCCCTAACTAATTTTAGAGAAATTTCTAACGCATCGTCATGCATTCTTTGCGCTCGCATTAGTGAAATCATGGACAATTGAGCATTTCTAGAGAGCCTATCTTTGTTTAAGAAGTCATTATTAGGTTTAGGATTCCAACCTCTAATCATTTGAGTTAAATGTTGTAAATGATTGATACAAGAATTATTTTCCCAGTCCCAGAAATCGTCTTCTGAGACATTACCACTCCATGGGTCCAACCATTCACAAACAAAAGCAAGTAGTTCTGGTTCATCATATCCTTCAGGTTGCTCGAGACCATATAGTGCATCTCTAGCTGCATCAAGTCTACGTGAAGCCATGTGACCAGTTGCGATAATCATTCTAGCGACATCATCATCACCACCAGATTGAGCAAGTATTTTTTTTGCTTCTTCTATAGCAGAAGGCCAAAGACCTCTCAAAGCCAATTCCCACATCCTAGCACGTCCCTTCTCGAAACGGATTACAGATTCGTCACCCGTAAGACTACGGCGTTGGAATCTAATAAGTGAATCAAGGTCCTCTTCCAGTGCTGCCTCGTCGACTAAAGTCCTCATCCAGTCTCCACCAGCTATCTTTACGGCACCTTCACGCCTTTCGTCAGGATTGAGGTCAAACTTTAAATTTTTCAAGTGACCAAATCTGATTATTGATACCAACCATGTAAGTAAGAACACAAATTGTCCCACCGCAATAAACATCCAGGTTGCCAGTAAACGCATACCTTCATCAAAATTATTCTTTTCGAGGGTATCGGTAAAAGGCATTAAACTACCAAATTCTTTGTAACAAACAAGTAACAAAAGTAAGACTGTGTACCCAGAGAATCCTGCAAAAGCAAATTTCAGTTGCCGGGTTTGAGCGGCAACTTCAGATCTAATATCTCTCGGATTATCTATTATCACACCAAACACTCCGCCGAAACTTTGGCCACCAAGCATAAGGTTTCTAGTCAATTCAAAAATGAAAGCAAGTCCTACGATTGCTATATTTAACGACAAGTAAAGCGATAGGAACTGAGGCATACTTTTGATAAATTCCCAATGGAATAAGATTTCTGATATCAGGTCAATTCTTTCGTATATTGAATACCCAATAATACCACCATAGTTGAGGACTTCCGCAGAGTTATCAGGATTATTGAGTAAAATGTGTAAGACGGTCACTATGCCATTAAGTGCAGTAATAGGCATAGTTATTAGAAAGATAACTAGCAGTAACGAGAAGAATCTATTTAATATTCTTGGCTTGTCAGGGTCGATTGGGTTTTTCTTGCCGTTAGCAGTACGCCATTTCCCGATAAGCAGCATATTCCAAGAAGCACCCATAATCCGACCATAGGCAAAAATTGTTGGAGACATAAATACTAACATTGCAAGTGCCAACCAAAATGGTTCGATTACTCCTCCATCTGATTCTTGCAGACCATACAATAGCGAAGCAATGGTGATTCCAACTAAAATGAAAAGCGTAAAAGTACGCCGAAAGAAACCAACTATCGCACTCTTGTTAACTTGGCTACGGTTCTTGGATAGCTGAGCATTCATTGTTTCCCAAGGCGAAATCAAAATTGGAATTCCAACCAATACGGCAATTAGATAAAGATTAGGAGTGTAAAAATAATCTGGGTCAAAAAGGAACTCACCAATTAGTATCAATACTCCAGTCATACCCATCATGTAGAGACCTAGCCCATATCCCACGGACCCTTCTGAAAGTAAATCTCTGGCATCTTCATTATCCTTGGTTACACGATGCACTTCATACAAATTATCATCAATTTCAAATGCAACTTGTAGGTTAGCCAACTGAATTGGTATAAACCATTTCCACATTATAAGGGCGACGAAAAATCCAAGAAAAACCGGCGCTAAATACATAATTTCAAATCCTGCCTGTCCAGAACCCTCAGCAGATACTGACAGTGAAAATAGTTGGAAAAATATCAAAGAAAAAAGGAGCAGCAAGCCAATTTTCTTCTTATCCATAAACCAGCGGCGGATTCTCTGCAAATGAATACTTCGGTGATTAGACTCTATGACGAATTAAAAATCGCTCTATTCGGTCGAATGCATCATTCAAGACATCAATATTTGGCAGATAGACAATCCTAAAATGACCCTTGCCAAGTTCAGCTGAAAATCCGCTCCCATGTACTACTAGAACGTGTTCTTCATGTAATAATTGAAGGACAAAATCCTTATCGTTTTCTGCCCATCTATCATCAAGTAATTTGACAAACATATAGAACGCTCCTCCTGATGATTGGACTTCTAACCCTTCTATCTTAGCAATTCTATCGACACACAGGTTCCTTTGTGTGATAATTTTCTCCGAATATGATTTCATCCAAGTTCGGTCAGAATCAAGTCCTGCTAAGTAGCCAAGTTGTGCTGGAGTTGACGCACACAGTCTTGAACGTAATAGTCGCTCAATACCATCTCGCACTAATGTTAGCCTTGCTTTGGGATCATGTATTCCAAGGTAGCCAATTCTCCACCCTGGTGCATAAAATACCTTAGAGACTCCATTTAAAACTAAGACTGGTACATCTGGTGAAAGACTTGCCACGCTTTTTTGCTCCCCTGTGAAATCTAATCCATCATATATCTCATCGGCAATCACGATACAATTGGGATATTTTCTAACAATTGATAGCAAACGAAAAATTTCGTCTTTGCCAACTACTGCACCACATGGGTTATTTGGGTTAATCAAAACTAGAAGTTTGACATCATCTGACATTTTTGCTTCTATGTCATCAAAATCCAATTTCCAACCATCATTTGGATTCAACTTGTATTCCACTGTTTGGGCGCCATACATCTGAGGATAAGCCATGTATGGAGGATAATGCGGACCTGGAGCAAGTACTTCATCACCCGACTCTAAAGTTGCAGCAAATATAATTTGTAATGCTTCTGTAACACCGTGGCATACATAGATGTCTTCTTGTCTTGCTGGCCAACCTTTGCGCCTTTCGTCTTGGGCAATTGAGGACCTCAAATCAGAAATACCATAGGACGGTGAGTAGCCATTATTGCCGTTTCGCAACGCTTGCACATATGCCTCAACCATATGTTTTGGAGTTGGCAATCCAGGATAGGCAATTGGATCACCAATATTGAGTTTTAAAATTTCATGCCCTTCGGCTTCTAGTTTGCTTGCTGGTACAACTACATCACGTATCGCATATTCAATATTAGCAGCTCTTGCAGCAACTGGAACTTGTGGTCTGGCCATTATCTCAACTCAAATCCTCAAGTGTCATTTTAGCCATTCGCAATACCGCAGAAAAGTGTTCTTCTTCGACCGGTTGAACTGAAAGTCTCTGACCTTTTCTAACAAGTAACATCCCATCACATTCTGGATTATTCCTCACTGCATCTAGCGGTATAATTTCTTTCAAACCCATCACTGGTTCAATATCCACCATCATCCATCGTGGATTTTCAGGATTAGCTTTTTCATCAAAATATTTAGAATTAGTATCTTGAGCAGTAAAATCTGGGTATCCTTCTTTGCAAACTCTGGCTATTCCCGCAATGTGAGGAGGTTTGTGATTGGAATGATAAAATAACACTAAATCGCCCATTTTCATATCATCCCTCATCATATTTCTAGCTTGATAATTTCTAACACCATCCCAGTGAGTAGAACCGTCTGCAACTAATTGCTCGTAAGGGTACACATGGGGTTCTGACTTCATTAACCAATAGCCGGCCATGATACTTCCAAAACTTCCCGCTCTTTTGAGATTTGGATTACCATGCATCTTTAATTTCGTTAGAAATAGCGGCATCTAATACATCAACATCGGATTTTTGGCCAGATATTAGCCCCAACTTTCTCGCCATGCCTGTTGAACTACTAACAGCACCAATGCCCATTTTATCTAAAGTGACAAATATTGCTGGTAATAATATCAGCGCACTTGCAGCCGCAACCCATAACAAAATTAGGATTACAGTGATGAACGGTTTGATTTCCGGTATTGGGATTTGGTAAGCGGTTATCATACCCAAAGAAGTGACTATTGCTGCCTCAAACAACGACATACCAGTACCTACTGCAGCTGTCCTGATGGCTTTTATGCCGCCACCTAGCTCCCTGATTCTATTAGATATGTGAATAGAGAAATCAACACCGACTCCAACTAAGATAGAACCAATCATTACCGTTACTAATGAAAGTGTGACATCCATTTGCCACATAACTAACCATTGCAAAGCAACTGTGGCAATAACAGGGGAAGTAGTCCAAAAGGAGTACTTGATATCTTTGAATACAACTGCTAAAACAATTAGAGTCAAGATAATAGCAAATGCCAGCGAGGTATATTGAGATCCTACAATTAGTTCGTTTACTTCAATTGCTGTTGCTGCAACACCCGTGAGATGTTCGGCTCTGCCGCTATCTACAGACCTAAATGAATCCGCATGTTGATTGACTTCTTCAACACTTGATGCTGTTTCTGCAACAGGTATAAACGGCATGTCAACATAAATCAAGGTTCTATCAAAATCTTCATTGATGAAAATCTCTCTGGTTTCATCCGTAATGGAAGCGTAGAATACATTGAGTAAGAATATCTGAGATTGTGTGGTACCAGGCAGACCATAATTATCTGGTTGGATTAGCAAATCCCAGAATGATGCGTCTGCAGTAACCTCTTGGTTTAGTAGAACTTCAGCAGTTTCTTTAATGTCGTCAGGCAAGGGAGTTAAATTGACGAATTCATAGAGTTGTGCTCCTGATACAGTTGGTGCAAAACCGGTCGATTTCATCAAAAAGACTATTGAAACTGCTGAAGTATCTTTGACTGTATTTAATTTGCTTTCCAATTGATCAATCCGCTTTAAGTTCTCAGCAGGGTCATCATTTCCTGTATCAGCATCGTTAGTATCTCCAGTAACATTTGCGTGGATAAGCACCATACCGATTTGACCAGCATTAAAATCATCAGAGTATTGCTTCATCTTGATTACCGGGTCTTCGCCTTCTGGAGCCATACCTAGCAAGTCAATATCTTCCCTTACATTTGCTTGACCTATTGTAGCAGATAGCAATATTAGCAGTATAAATACTCCAATAATTGCTTTACTATATTTTATCGGAGCCTCAACCAATATTTCGAAAGCTTTGAGTGGAGGGTGTTTAGGTTTACGTAAATCAAGTAATAATGTCAGATTAGGAACCATGAACATCGTAAGGATGTAAACAACAATGATTCCTCCCGAAAGTGCTATTCCAACTGTCTGTATTGGAGCCATAGGGGTGAAAACTAGAGAAATAAATCCTATTACCGTTGTAACTGCAGATAAAAATACTGCTTTCCCAGTCGATGATAGGGAAGCCCGCATTTTTTCCGACTTAGTACCATCTTCCTCGGCATATCGATTAGTTATGTGCAATCCATATGATACTCCTAAAGCAAGTAAAATGGGACCAACAATGATAACAGTCATCGTAACTTCATAATTCGACGCCCCAATAATACCCAGCGTCCAAAATACCGAGCATAACGTCGGCAGACCTGCAATAATCACCACCTTCATACCCTGTATGGGCCTCATTCCTGTAATACCTGTCTGCAATAAATCAGAGTGGAATATGAATAATCCAAGCGCAACTAAGACAATTGCAGTTGGGAATATTTCCCAAAACAACTTGAAGGAAAATTCTGTGACAGCATTGGTAATTGGAACAGGACCTGTTAATGTCATTGTTAGGTTCAAATCATCCCAATCACATAGACCAGATTCAGGATCTGGTATTCCGTCACCATTGGTATCATCACAATACCTTTCTTGGGTGCGAAGTTGATCTAATTGTTTCTGAGTATCTTCTATTAATTTTTTAGCTGGATAATTTGGGTCTTCGACAACTGCTACTGCCATAATGGCTCGATCAAGTAAACCATCTGGACCACCACAATCTCCATCACCACCAGTACAAACATCTCTGGCCAATTTGTCTAAACCCGGCGTAGGAGTTCCGTCTTCTTCATACATTTCATTGATTACTAAGTCAATTGTAGTCTGACTAGGAATTTCATATGAACCGCCAAACTGGTCATCTGTCTCAGCAAATACCGTGTTAATTGCTTCAGCAGCATCTGCAGTTGCGCATTCATCTAAACCAGGAGCACATCCTAGTTGGCCAAGTTCAGTAACGAACGCCTCTCTTACTCTTGGAGCACTTGAATTAACTTCTTTGAGTACTGTTGATAATGAAAGAATGTAAATGACCCTATCGTTTTCAGAGTCTGAAAGATACGGATTAAGTTCTTTTTCAACATAACTCATCTCTTGTAAGATTCTTTGGTCAGTAATATTCCTTGTACCTGATTCGACATAAATAATCATCACGTTGGTAGACCAATCTTCTTCAACTAACGCAATTAGTTCTGCTACTTGGCTTCCCTCAGGCAAATAAACTTCCATATCCCCATTAACATTCAGTGCAGGGTTATCTAAATCGTCATCAAAACGCGTATCATCAAGGAAACCGGATTGAGTTACAAAGTATGCCGTAAGTAACAGAAATATGGTAATTACCGCTACAGGATATCTAGTAATTGCACCAGTTGCACCACTTTTTTGCCACTCACGCTTGAAGCGGTCTGGTGCATCTAAAACCGCATCAATAGCAGATTTAGCGCGAAAATCCTTGACTCTTGCAGTCAAATCAACTGCACCTGTTTGAATTTTGGAACGACTATATTCAGCCAAAGCCCCAATTCGTTTGGAAAATTTACGACTTTCCATAGAAGGTTCAGGATTATCTTTCCCTTCCGACATTGTCTTCCCATGCTATCCCAAGAGTACTCTCTTCTAATGTTTACCGACTATATGACTAAAGTTAATGATAATACCAGACCATCCGTTGGTTTGATAGCAGGTAAGTATTGGGCAGGTTGGACCCGTACTATTAACGAGCGTGGGGCCGGTGAGGCATATGCCAACTCCAAGATTGAATGAGAAAAGATGGTCAGTAGACCTAGAGAAGAAAATTCAGACCGAGCATTCGTCTGATGCAACAGAATATTCCAAGAGATACGGGTTTAATCCAGACTCCGGAAAAGAGATATTTGTTATTGACACACCACCACCATATCCCTCTGGGACCTGGCATATTGGAGCTGTTGCACAATACTCTATGATTGATGTAATTGCTAGGTCACAAAGATTACTCGGCAAGGAAGTATACTTTCCTTGGGGCGTGGACCGTAACGGAATTAACATAGAATTTACTGTTGAAAAAAACACCAAGAGAAAAATGAAAACTTATGACCGTGCTGAATTCTTAAGGTTATGTCAAGAGACCATCGAAGAATTCACACAAGCCATGAGAAATACTGCTAAGAGAGTGGGTCTGTCCTGTGATTTTGACAAAGAGTATCTTACAGATGCACCAAATTATCGCGCAGTCACACAAGCAATATTTGTAGAATTATTCAAGAACGGTACTATTATTGAGGATTTACGACCAAATATCTACGACCCAGTCGAAGGCACTACAATTGCTGATGCAGAAGTAGAAAGACTACCACGCAAAACAAAACTCGTAGATGTTAAGTGGCAATTAGATGATGGAACGGAGATAATTATCTCTACAACTAGACCTGAGTTAATTTGTGCATGTGGAGTTATTGTTGTTCATCCAGATGATGACAGATATCGACATTTAGTTGGCAAAACAATCTCGCTGCCGTTACCTGTTGATGGTCGAGATAATACTGTAGAAATCCTGACCCATCCATCTGTAAAATCTGATTTTGGTTCAGGTGTTTTGATGGTTTGTTCCTTTGGCGATCAAAATGACGTTGCAGTGTTTCGTGAACTCGGGCTAACTCCATTTCAAGCCATTAATTTGGAAGGGCGGATGACCACAATCGCAGGCCAATGGTCAAATATGACAGTGATTGAAGCACGCAACTCTATTATTGAGTACCTTAATGAAAATGGCAAAGTTGCCAAAATTGAAGAGCGAGATCAAGAAGTACCAGTATCTGAAAGAGGGAAGAATCCTGTTGAAATCATTCTACTAAAAGAGTGGTATGTCAGGCAAACTCATATTCAGGGTAGAATGAAAGAATTAATTGAGGATATTAAATTTCATCCACACAGAAACCGTCAATTTCTACTTGACTGGATGGATAACATAAGTATCGATTGGCCAATATCTCGTCGCAGATGGTATCATACCGAAATACCGATATGGTACAGTGAGGATACTAAACACATCATAGTTCCACCATCTGGAACTTACGTTCAACCATGGAGAGAATCACCACCTGCAGGCAGTCGCGTAATAAATCGCGACACTCGTCAAGATATCGGTGCTTATTCAGAATTGACTACAGACATGGGCAATATTATCGGTGAAGAGAAAGTATTCGATACATGGATGGATTCATCAAATTCTAATTTGTTTGTCAGTGGATATCTAAACCAACCAGAGGTATTTGAGAAATCATTCCCCACAGCATTGCGGCCGCAGGGCAAAGAGATAGTCAGAACTTGGCTTTACTACACGCTACTAAAGTCTGCCCTCTTACTCGACAAACCAGGCTTCAACCATGTTTGGATTGATGGTTTAGGAATGGACCCATGGGGCAGAAAAATGAGTAAATCATTAGGCAATGGCATTGATGCTGATTCTGTGCTTGAATGCGGCGCAGGTGGCCGTACTGGTTCATGGAAAGTCAAAGGACCAGAAAAAACTGTTAGCTTAAAAGCGAATAAAATTGGTAGTGAATGTTTCCGTTTGTGGAAAGCTTGTGATGCCCAAGTCGGTGATGATTTCCATATTAATCCTGAAGAAATTGAAAAGAGATATTTTGGAGTATTAACTAAATTATTTAATGTCGCTAGATTTGCTTCCCAATTTGATGTTCCAAGCGACCTAGACACTAAGCCTGAGAGCTTGAATATTGAAGACGAATGGATATTATCAGAGTTTAACCTAATGATGTCTGAAGTAAAGACATCATGGGCTAATTTAGATATTTACACAGCCACACAAAATTTGAAAACATTTGGCACGGGAATATTACCAAGTCATTACCTTGAGATGGTGAAGTCTAGATTATATGATGATGATACTGCTGCAGCATGGACTATACATCGTGTAGTTAGAGATTTTATGAGTGCTTTTAGCCCTATATGTCCATTCTTTACTCACCATATCAGTAGCACCATCTATGGCAAATCTGCTGTTGATGTTGATGCATTTCCTAGTGCTGCTACTTCAAATCAATTACGGGATGAAGAATTGAGGTCTGCCACAGTAGACTTACAAGCCTTCAATGGTGATGTTTGGGCCACGAAGAAGGAGAATGGTATATCTCTAAATCAGCCAATTTCTGGTATTGTCATACCAGAGAGTCTACATGGATTCTCAAATATACTTACATCAATGCATAGTTTAGAATGACTATTCTTCCTCACTAAATAAATTTAACAAACGTGTTTGTTTAGTTTTTGGTGTATCAAGTTGGCCTAGCCTAAAACCAATTAACCTTATATTCCGATCTTGTTGTGCATTATTGGCAAACAAACGCTTTGCTAGGCCAGTAAATACCTCATCATCATCCATTGCTACTGGTATTGATCTACCGTGAGTATGTGTTTCAAAACCAGTGTAGCGTATTTTTACTTCTGCCAACCGCCCAGAAACTCCAGATTCCCTTGATGATTTCATTACTCTACGCACTAAACTAAGTAATGATTCAAGAACTATCTCATGGTCCTCTTTATCAAAATCGAAGGTATGTTCTTTGCCAATTGATTTTCTACTCCGAAGTGGACTAATTTCACTCGATGTTTTTCCTTCATAAACCATCATAATCCAGTTGGCAAATCTTTCACCAGTAATTCTGGCAAGAGCAATTTCTCCATAACCATACATTTCATCGACTGTTGTTATACCCCATTCAGCCAACTGAGTCGCTCTTTTCTTACCAATTCCGGGTACTTCTCTGATATCTCTTGATTCGAAAAACTGACTCACTTCGTCGGGAAGAATTCGAAAAATACCCTTGGGTTTGTTGACTTCACTAGACATTTTTGCTAATATTCTATTTGGCGCAATACCAAACGAAGCTGACAATCCTATTTCTTTGATAATCTGTTCTTGTAAAACCCGACATAAAGCCACGGCTGCGTCCCAGTCTCCAGATACGCAATTAGTAATATCCAGGTAGGCTTCATCTATACTTGCTTGCTCAAAATATTCCGCTGGTTTTTGTAAAATTTGCATGACTTTACGAGATGCTCTCGAGTATAAGCCTCTACTACCTCTAATGTAAGTGCCAGTACCATATGGCACTCCCGGACATCTGCGCCACGCTTCACTAATTGCCATGGCAGAACGGATTCCAAACTTACGCGCAGCATAGTTACAAGTAGATACTATTCCTCTTCCTCTACCGCCTTCAGGATCTGACCCAATTATCAGAGGAATCGCTTCGTCAAAACCATGATGTAAGGTTTCAACAGCCGCATAAAATGCATCAAGGTCACAATGAACTATGATCCTCGGTTCATTCATAGTACCACACTATATGTAATTCATGTCACCAATGGTTATTGAAATTAAGGTTATCAAAGATACTTTTTGTTAACAATATAGTCACACTTCTTGCCTTTCAAAACAGACATTACATTTTTAGAAATGTCAGTCCCTACCCTTCGCTGTGCTTCTATTGTAGCTGCTCCTATATGCGGAGTACCGTGAAAGTTTGGATGTTGACATAACTCATAATCAGCCCTAACAGGTTCTACCTCAAAGACATCTAATGCCGCAGTAGTCAGGGATTCATCATTAAGCGCCTTGAGAACATCGGCTTCATTGACTATACCACCACGTGCACAGTTGACTATATGATTGCCACATTTCACCCCATCTGGAGATTTGCCTGGCATTTTATTAATCATCTCATAATTGACTAAGTGGTGAGTTTCCTCGGTTAAATTACAATGAATCGATATGTGTGTACAGTTAGAAAAAAGGTCTTCAACTGATTTGTGCAACCTAGTATTCTGACTTTTGGCAACCTTAGGAGGCAAATATGGATCAAATGCGTGGACAGTCATCCCCAAAACTTGGGCAATTGCCCCAACACCTTGGGCAATTCTGCCAAATCCGACTAAACCTAGAGTTTTCCCAGACAGTTCCGAACCCTTCATGGCTTTTTTTGCCCACTGTCCGTCTCTAAGTGACCTGTCTGATTTAGGGACTTTACGAACTGAAGATAAAAGGTGGCCAATGGTCAATTCAACCACTGACTGGGTAGAAGCTCTAGGTGCATTAACAACTGATATTCCAGCCTTACCGGCTGCCTGGAGATCTATATTGTCGACACCTACGCCAGCCCTTCCGATAACTGAGATTCCGGGCTTGGAAGCTGATATGACTTCAGCGGTAATTTTAGTAGCACTTCTGACAATTACCGCATCAAAATTTGCCAACGCACCATCTAGCAACTCATCCATTGAATAGAATTTCACTACAACTTCATGACCGCTTTTCTCGAGCAAAGATTTTGCTTCCTCAGAAATACCGTCTGTTACCGCAATTCTGCCCATATATTCGGGAAACCCCCATGGTCGATAAACTTGACACAATTTTAATTGTCAGCCAAACTATTCAAACCGGATTAGCAGTTAGACTAGTTTGAGCGGGACATGGCTGCGGAACTAGATGTATCTGGACTGCTGTGGGCTACAGCAATCCTGTCAATACCAATAGTGATGGCCTTGCCAATGAGATTAGCTTGGAGTTTCTTTATTGGAATTGGTCATGAAGAATCTCAGTATCGTAACTCAGTAAGACAAATTATTGATGCAGGGCGTCAAGTCTCTCCGTTCAGGACAACACTAAATGACTTAGCAAGGGGCCTAAAGATAAAACCATCAAAGCAGCGCTTAATTGAAGCAGATTTATTTCATCCACTAACACTTTCACATTTTATTTTACTACCAACTTTGATTATTTTTCCTCTGGCAGTAATCATGGCTCTCCCAATAATAGTTCTAGGGTTGCCAATACTAATTTTGATTGAGTATTTATTAATCAAGAAGAAGTTACTCATTAATACTCTCAAGCAAATGGAAAAAGTACTACATTGGCAAGTCATACATATTCCTAAACCACACAGAGGTTCAATAGAAGAATCAGGCAAAGTTAACGAATTTTCTAACCATGTCATACATTTTAATTATGTGCCACAGGGGGCTTTCTTGGGATTATTTGCCTGGTTAATCGTTCATTGGATTTTCAAATTAGAATCTAACCCAAGTGAATTCATTATTGCTTCAGGACTTTATATCATAATGCTTGGAATCCTAGGCGTACTAAACACTGCGTTTGAATCAGATTTGGTATTTGTTGACCCTGCGAAGGGTAGATTGGTACCGGTAGATCAGTGGCTCGAAAGCATTCTAAAACCAGTGGTAGGAATCGGTTTGCTCTTTTTGATTGCTAGGAATTTATTAGACCAAGCAAGAGATGGTAACCCAGTGGTATTTGCTGCAACAATATTGTTATTGCTTTACGGTGCGGCAATTGTTGGAATTGCCTACCGATGGGGCTACTCGGTCTGGCGAGGACAAAAAGTCAAGGACGAATTTGAGCATCAAATAGTCCAAAATCTTGAACCCTTGTCATATGATTTGACAAGAACCAGAGGTAGGATAGAATTCATTGCTCAAATGTCCATGGATGAAAGATTAACACAAATTAGTGAAACACCAACAAAGCAACTGACATTTGCTGATTTACAAGCATTACCAAAGAGTCAAAATAACGGAATTATCCCCAAGAACCCGATAAAATAAGCCATTACATCCAAGGAATTTCATCAGGAATCTCAGCAAAAATATTTGCTGGGAGGGCTACTTTGATTTTAGAAACATAACCAAGTTGTTCTGTTGTAGACTTTTGCCAAACAGCATACTCAGTGAAATTATTCATATTGAGTATTGGATTATTATCCCTATTCCAATCCAATGTTTGCATTTCGACATCAGGTGCTTCATGACCAGTACAGACTAGTAAATCTCCGGACAATCGGTTCATGACTTTAAGTGAATCCCAGTGTGCCTGTTCTCGACCACTGGGTAAATCATCTCGTCCCACACCACCATCGCCGGTAAACAGAAAATCTCCAGTAAAAACATGCTTTGAAGTAACTACAAGCATCGAATCTTCGGTATGGCCAGGAACATGATAAAAAGTCATAGAATGATTTCCAATACTCAAAACACTATCAGAATTCACGAATTTGGACACACCAAGTGACGGTGTAGAATGCCACATGACGTAATGGCAGCCCACAGACTCAGCAATAGTAAAACAGCCAGTAATATGGTCAGCATGCGTATGAGTTGCAATACACATTGTTAATGTCAAGTCCATTTTTTCAATAGTCGATAAATAGGAATTAGTAAAATCATAAACCGGATCTATTATTGCCGCTTCCTTTGATTCGTCATCCCAGATTAAGTAGGTTTTAGCCCATCCCTCAGTATTCAATTGTTGCATCTGCATAGATAGGTCTAGAAGCATTTATTCTATAATTTCGATGTCTTGGATGTTATTGTCAATGATTAAACATAATGGGATATAGGAACAGATATGAGCCACCCTGATGTTGTTGTGTATCTTGAACACGACGGCAAAGTATTGCTGGTTGACCAACAAGGTAACGGACCGCAAAAACCTATCAAAGGTCGAGTTAGTAACCAAGAGATTTTACGCTTCCCTACCATTGAAGAAGTTGCTAACCAAGGCATTGAATATGATGCTAAGCTAACTATTAGAATTGTTTTTGGTAACCAAGTAATCAAAGTAATCAAAGCCTATCCAAAAATTTCATGGCCTGAAGACTGGGCATGGAAAGATAGTGTTATTTCGGATAATTCAGTACATCCAGTAGCCAGAGAATCGATTTATCGAAGTATTCACCGACTAGTATCTAAGGTAATAATTAGAAATGAATCAGGACAGGTATTGTTGGCTAAGGTCAAACGTGGTCATTTTACTGGCTTTTGGACATTACCAGGTGGATATATGGATCATGATGAACACCCATCAATCGGCTGTGTAAGAGAGACTATGGAAGAATTAGGTATTGACATCCAATTAAACGATATAAAACCAGTAATAACTCAAAAAATATTTAATGATGAAGGTATTTCATTTGTCTCCTTTACTTACCAAGCAGCATGGAATGGAGATCTCAGCCAATTGGTACTACAAACTGAAGAAATAGAAGAAGCATTATGGTTCAGTCCAAAGGAAGCATTAGAAAATGCAGTATCATTCTTTGATTCACAAGCGCTGCAAGCCACGCTTTAGATTCCTAACATAGCCTTAGCAGCATCGAATGAGTTTTGCAAACCTTCAGGGTTTGAGCCTCCTCCTTGAGCAAAAGTTGGCCTTCCACCACCCCCTCCGGAAATATGTGGAATAATTCCTTGAAGTATCTCTATTGCGTTATACTTCTCACTGGCGATTGAATTTTCTGTAGTTGCCACCATTAATTTTCCACCACCTTCTTTCGAGCCTAATATCGCTAGGGTTGGTTGTGAATCATCTAGAGTTAATTCTTTCAGCATTTTCGACATGTTTTTCAGCCCGCCGTCTGATTCCATGATAACAATCCTCACTCCGTCTTTAGATACACTGGAATCATCTCCACCACTAGTTCTGAGACGAACGATTTCAGCCTCTAATGCCTCAATCCTCTTTCGCTGTTCTTTCCACTCGCCAAAGAATCGTTCTGCGGTTTTTGGGACATCAGCCACGTTGACACCAAACACTTCGCCTGTCTGACGCAAGATTCCATCCTGGCCCCTTGCATAATCAAGCGCTGCTTGTCCGGCAACAATGTGTAATCGTTCAACTCCATCTTGCACAGCATTGGAACGGACTAGACGGATTGAGCCAATTTGCCCGAGTTCATCGTGGTGTGTGCCGCCACAAGCTTGAATATCGTGATCTGAAATCCTCAACACTCTAATTGTATTACCTTTAGGTGCGCCGCCTTGATACAAATCAAAACCATGCTTACGGTCAGCATCTTTACGATTAAGAATAGTTTTCTCTGTTTTGTGAACTTGAACTATCACCTCATTAGCCATCTTTTCAATAGAGTCTAAATCTTGTCGAGTCAAGCGGTTGAAGTGAGTGATATCTAGTCTTGCTGAATCCACTGCTTTGTTAGCACCTGCTTGGTATATGTGCGGGCCTAAAATTCGTCTTACTGCACCACCAACAATATGTACAGAGGTGTGATGATCCATCAATTGTTTTCGACGATTCCAATCAAGACTACCATGGACTAAATCCCCGTTACTAAGCGGACCATCGGTAAGATGAACAATGTGATTGCCAATCTTTGCAACGTGCAAAACTTGGCAATGGACAGAATCAGTTGACAAGAAGCCCAAATCAGCTTCTTGACCTCCTCCTTCAGGATAAAAACAAGTACGGTCTAGAATTACACCGTGGGTGATACCTTTAGGCAGACCTTCCTGGTTTATTTCTGCACAAAACAGGACACTTGCATCGAACTCAAATTGGTATACATCGTCATAATAAAGTGGACTTGTTGGTGGTAGATGTTCAATTCCGTCAATCAATGTTGATTCGGTATTTTCTTTGGCAGCATCCTTGGCCATCTTGGCATGTCGTTCCGCTAACTCTGCGGTAAATCCAGTTCGAAGAGATACTGATTTCCAGCCAGAACGTACGGCCAATGAAACCGCAATTTCCGGAGCGATACCGTGTGAATCATTGAGCGAAAACAGTAACTCATCCGCAATAGTTTCAGTTGACTTATCGACCCCACTCAGCATAGTCTTGATTACCTGTTCCCCTTTACGTAACATCTCAACATATTTTGCTTCCTCGAGGTTGAGTATTGTTGCAATACCATCGTGAGTTTGTTTCATGGTTTTATTGCCCAAATTGACCTCTAGATGGTGAAGTGCTAAGTCAGCTAGTGATACATCTATGCCAAGTTCATCACGCATTCTAAGTGTTCGACGTGCCATCATCCTTGCCAGATATCCTGCTTTAGCATTAGATGGTACAAGTCCATCACCTAACATGTTACATAACGCGTGAAGATGGTCTGGTATAGCATAAATCCTAGACAGTGGGTCGGTAATAGAGGTGAATTGCTCACTAGAAATATCGATGCCACGTTGAGCCAGCCTTTGTAAAAAGGTGGCTAACAGTTCTTCACCATCAACACCCGCTTCGATATTCATAATCCCATTAAGCCGACTCATTTCACCAAGAATTTTGTCAAGGTCTAAATTAGGCCATTGTTTTGCGACTCCCTCAAAACCTGCTAAGTCCTTGAGCCAAGCCACAGTTTGAGGATAAATTGCTTCGTAAATTGTTGGAGTACCTGCCGCAGCCCAACAAAACCTTTCTAGTCCATACCCAGTATCAATAATTTGCAGTGGCATTTCGCTATACTTGTCGCCTTTTATTTCAACATCACCATTTTCATCTTCATGAAGGTTCATGAATACTAGAGTTGCTAATTCAAGCCCACCAACAATGACTTCGACTGCAGGGCCTGCATTACCGCCACCACACCACGGGTTTTCCACGTAGGTAATTTCATTAGAATCTATACCGAATGTTTGGGTAAACATTTCATGACAATACCTGACACATTCTTCCATCCAGTAATACATTCTACCCTCATCAGGTCGGTTAAAAACGTGATGAGCCATCATCTCAAAAGTAGTCAAATGGCGACCACTACGCCCGACTGCATCAACATCTGTTAATCGAATACAGGGCTGTGAAATGGTCAAAGGATTTGCCGGCGGGTCTACTAGACCAGACGTAACATGTGGTTGGAAATCAGCAATAGATGCGATGGTCAAGTGAATGTCATCGCGCCACCTTGCCAGAATCGGATATGGTTCTATTCGAGTATGTTCACGTTCTTCAAAAAACCCGAGAAATGCTTCTCGCATGGCATCTTTTAGTTCCTTTCCCCGCATATCAAAACCACTAATTAGTGGACTGCCAATAAAGGTGTACTCATCTTCATTAGTATCACCACAAGTATCACGATCGTGATTTGAAGTCCAAAACCATAAGCCAGTTACTCGACATTGTTTTCGGATGTAGCCATTCTCATGAAAGACTGCTAAATCGATGGGAGCCATAACCATGGAAGTCACCTACTGGACAATCTTGCCAACATAAACAATGTATTGAACCCTACGGGTAATCTGCCAGTTTATCGACAATCCTCAAAGGTAAATGCAGACACCCGCATCCATGGGCGAGGACTGGCGAGAGCATCTTGAATCGCTAGATGACGGAACGGTCAGAATAAAAGCCCATGGAAAAATGAATGTAGATGCTCGAATTGTTACTGACCAACAACATCTCAGCAACCATATTGATGACAGGGGTCCAGAACAGTTGGTTAACGCAGCAGAATTGCCAGGGATAGTTGGTGAAGCATGGGCAATGGCAGACTGGCATTTTGGCTACGGATTGCCAATTGGCGGCGTGATTGCCACTGACGTAGATTATGGCGACAATGGTGGAGCAATTTCACCAGGTGCGGTAGGATTTGACATTAATTGCGGAGTCAGGGTTCTAGCCTTAGAAGCAACTATCGATGATGTGCCAAATATCAAAAAACTCGGCGGTAGAATTGCTGGAAGAATCCCTGCAGGTGCTTCAGGCAAGGGTGGACTTGATATCAATATGGCAGAAATTAGACAACTTACTCAAGGTGGTGCTCAAGCAGCTGTCGAGTTAGGAATTGGCTATGATGAGGACCTTGCCGTACTGGAATCAAATGGACTACTAGAAGTAGCTGACAACGACCTTTCATCAAGAGCTCTAGAACGGGGCCTTAGAGCACTAGGAACTTTAGGCAGTGGCAACCATTTCATGGAATTACAATCTGTTGAACAAGTGGTTGACCAAGAAACTGCCAAACAATGGGGCTTGTATGAAGGGCAGTTATTGGCCATGATTCACTCTGGCTCAAGAGGACTAGGCCATCAAGTATGCAGTGAGCATTCTAGAAAACTAGAGCAAAAATATCGTAAGACTGCCGAAGGGTGGCACTCTGAGGAATACGGATTTACTTTGTCGGACCGACAATTAGCTTGTGCGCCTATGCACTCAAAAGCCGGACAAGATTATCTTAACCAAATGAATGCGGCAGCAAATTTTGCGTTCGCTAATCGTAGTGCTTTAGCACATCGACTAAGAGAGGTTTTGAAATTGGAAATGGGCATTGATGGTGAAGCAAGAACCTTGTATGATGTTGCTCATAATATCGCTAAAATCGAAACCCATAATTTACACGGCAAAAACTGTCAATGTGCCGTTCATCGCAAAGGTGCTACTAGAGCATTTGCTGGAGATAGTGGACATATTGAAGCAAGTTTCCAACAAACAGGCCAACCAGTATTGGTTCCTGGTGACATGGGTACAGGGTCATGGATTATGGCTGGGCCGCAAACGGGTCAGAACCAAGCGTTTGGTTCATCATGCCATGGCGCAGGCAGGGCATTGTCAAGAACTAAGGCCAAGAAAACTATTGATGGAAAAGCGCTCAAGAAACGTCTTGAAGCTGCGGGAATACGGATCCATGCTTCGACTCCAAACGTACTTTCAGAAGAGGCCCCTGAGGCTTACAAAGACGTTGATGAAGTAATCGATTTAACCAGCCGTGCAGGTCTAGCAAGACCTGTGGTTAGAATGCGTCCAAATATTGTAATAAAAGGCTAAATCACATACAGAATTTAGTGTGTGATTGACCAGGTATGGTTGGTGCAGCACCGGTGTGCACTCCATCTGGCTCTTCACAAATAACACTGAGTAGAGTATTTACGAGCTCTTTTAGTTCGTCTACTTGTGATTGTAATTCTTTCATCCGACTTTTCATGTCTACTTTGTTTTCTAAACTGATTCCCATCATATCCCATCCAAGGAAGTTGCCTTCCTTATCCTCTTTTCAGTAAAATAGCCTATTAATCTTTGAGGCTAATAGTGAACAAAAAATGCCATTTCCCTAACTGATATATTTGACGAACCGTTATATTCATCTTGCATTTCGCTGCCTTTGCGCCACTGTGGCTTAGGGGTATAGCACCTCATTGGTAATGAGGAGGTCGCGAGTTCAAATCTCGCCAGTGGCTCCACCTAACAATCAATCTGTTGATTCAATTGTAATCGTTTTGGCGCCGAGAGAGGGATTTGAACCCCCGAGGGAAGATCCCACGCGATTTCCAGTCGCGCGCACTACCAGGCTATGCGATCTCGGCTTATCTGCGCCGTGGCCTACTTCCCGTTTAACATTCTCGCCTAGAAATTTTAGTCGGAAAACCGAAAGAACTCATAGGTGAGTTGCTTAGGGGCTAGTATGAGCGAGCCGTCCGCTGAGTCAGGTGTGGCTGAGGACATTGATGCTGTCCCGTTCAAATTACGAGATGTTACTTTAACTCGTCAGGCTAGTAATATCCACCCAATATTTAGTAAAATTGACGAAATTCGCAAGCAGTGTAAATTCATGATTATACTTGCGGCTAGTAGTTGGAAGCGAGAATACTACTTGATGATTGGATTTGGCATCCTAGCATTTGTGCTTGGATCTGTTTCCACTGACGTCATCTCCGGTGGCGACACAAGCATTAGAGGAATGGATGGATTGTTTGGTGTTGCATCGTTTTCTTTCTTCCAAATGTTACTCTCTATTGCTGCATGGATAGTCTTCCTGTACTTTGTATGGGTTGAATTTCCCGTTATGCGCATTCACTCAATTACCTTGATGTTGTTATGGAATGGTATGATATTAGCCAACGTATTCTTTCACCAAAACAATCAGAATTTCCCCCAAGGGTCCTCATTGTCAGACATGATGTATGGTACTTTAATCATGCTAGTAGTAATATTCTTCTCATACTTCTTTTGGAAAGCAGTTAGTGACACTAGAGACTTGTACGTGCAAATACATCACGTCCATGAAGACGTTCGAGTAATGGAGCAAAACATGTATGAATACTCATTGAATGGATGGGGAGCGGTACTTATTGGATGGTTTACTGCTGCTTTTATTTCGGCATGGAGCGGGGTTAATTTTATTGCTACAAGAAATAATGATGACTTTTTTGGTTTATTTATTCACATAGCATCCGGAATCATAGTAATTCCATTATTCCTTGGACTTATTTGGTACCCACAAAAAATGTTAGGAATCAATACCAAAATCAGCACATCAGCCGCATTAACTGCCGAGATAGAAATGCAGCAAGGCCAGTTGAATTTAGCTACTGATGCTAAATGTCCTGAATGCTCTTCTCCAGTAGAAGTGTCCCTACAACTAGACGGCCAAATAGCTGTGCCTTGTAAAAACCCTGCATGTGAAACATTTGGCGTAATAGGTTCTGTATGCCTAACTTGTGGTGATGAACATCCTTCAAGATTTAATTGTCAATCTTGTAACACAAATATTCCTTATGTTGATAGTATACCTGATACGGAGGCTTGGTGATGAGTTATTCAAACCTCCGAGAAGACTTTCCGACACTACGTCAAGAAAACCCACCTGCTTACTTGGATAATGCTTGTGTAACATTAAAACCTGATCCTGTAATAAAATCCATTAGCGATTATTACAGCATGTACCCAGGTTGTGGCGGACGATCTGTTCACCGTTATGGCACTCAAGTGTCCAGATTAGTTTCTAACTCTCGAAAGTCAGTTGCTGATTTTATTAACGCAAAATCGGTTAGTGAGGTAGTTTTCAGTCGTAATACTACCCATTCAATTAATCAGATTGCCAAGGGGATAACTTGGCAACCAGGAGATGTGATAATAACCGGAGACCGGGAACACAATTCAAACCTAGTCCCATGGCTACAACTTGCCGAAGAACAAGGCATAGAACACATCATAGTCAAATCTAATGAAGATAATACATTTAATCTGGAAAATTTTGAACAACTATGCGACGACCATGGTGAACGATTGAAGATGGTCTCTCTTAGCCATGTAGGCAACTTAGATGGAATCGATATACCAATTGCCAAAATAGCCGATATCACCCATCGGTATGACGCATTGATTGCTGTTGATGGCGCACAATCGACACCACACATGAATGTTGATGTACAAGCATTAGACATTGATTTCCTGTCGTTTTCTATCCACAAAATGTGTGGCCCGTCCGGCATGGGTGGACTATGGGGCAGGTATGAATTACTTGACAATCTAAGGTCGATTCAATCAGGCGGACAAACCGTTGAAACGGCTCATTATGACTCTGTTAAGTGGGCTGCACCGCCAGCACGGTTTGAAGGCGGACTAGGTAACTTTGCCGGCATGATTGCTAGCGGCAGCGCTATTGAGTACCTGAGTAAATTGAATATGGATGATGTCCATGAACATGAAATTAAGTTAAACTCAATAATTACCGAACGAATTAAACATCTTGAATCAATTGAAATAATTGGTCCAGAAGATGCTAGTAAGAGAGGCGGTATTTGTTCTGTCTTAATGGGTGAATTACCATCACACGACATCGCATTGTTACTTGATGAAGCCGCAGGAGTCATGGTAAGAAGCGGTCAACATTGTGTACATTCTTGGTTTAATTCACGAGGTATCAAAAACGGTTCTCTTCGGGCTTCAGCCTACTTTTACAACACAGAAGAAGAGGTAAAACTTTTTGCCGATACCTTTTGTGAAGCAGTTGAAGCATTCAGTTGATAGTTATGGAATCAACCAGTGACAACCAATCTCTTGATGAAATACACGAGGCGAATCTGCTATCACATAATGAGTCACTTAGGCCAATAATAGGCATACTTCTAGCCATAACTGTGATTTTAGCGACTGGATACTTAATTGCTTTAGTAATTGAAGAGAATCCGTTTGGAATACGACCAACTTCCGAGGCATTGGAGGCTCAATCAGTTTATCAAGAACTAGTCCAAATCGACGAGGTTGGTGGTGATGGTACTGGAGTAAAAGTATGTATTGTTGACTCTGGAATAGATACTAGCCACCCTGATTTGTCAGGCGTTAATTTAGTGGCATGGCGAGATTTTGTCGGCAGTCAAACGTCTCCTTATGATGACCAAGGGCACGGCACTAGTATGGCTGGAATCCTAGTAGGAGATGGGTACATTGAAGGTGTTGCGCCAAATGTTGAGTTGGTGGTTGCTAAAGCATTGTCAGAAAATGGTAGTGGAGAAGATTCAATTGTTGCAGAGGCAATCGATTGGTGTGTTGACCAAGGTGTACAAATAATCTCATTATCACTCGGTGGAGCACCAGGATTAATTCCGTTCAATCCTTTTTCAGGAAGAGATTCTTCTGACGCAGCAAGCGATGCTATCGATTTAGGAATCGTAGTGATTGCCGCTGCTGGAAATGATGGAGGCACTAATGATGATGGTGATGTGGCGCATCCTTCTAGTGAACGACTAGTAATCTCAGTGGGTGGAACAACCCAAACTGGTGAACACTGGAGTGGATCATCTACAGGTGACAATAACGGCAACTTATTCCCACTAATTCTACCGAGAAATCAACCGCATGAAAAGCCTGAAATTGTTGCTCCAGCCGAATCCGTTCCGGTAATCAACAATCGAGGCACTTGGCAACTAGTTGATGGCACCAGTGCTGCTACTGTCTACGTGACTGGAGCAATTGCATTATTACTCGAGCAAAATCCTGAACTAGGCACTAATGGTGGACAAGCCTCAGAAGATACTGTAATACAAATAAAGCAAGCAATAATGGATACAGCAAAACCATTGCCAACTCAAGATGGTCATGATGATGACTACGGTTATGGGATGATCCAAATCGCCAATTTATTGGAAAGTTTTAGTTGACTACTTGGGCAAGAATGCCACAATAGTCGCTTCAAATACCGGGCAAAACGCGATATGATAATCATTTTGTGAGTTTTTGATAAGTTCTATCCATGAGTTAAATCCATCAACCATTGCCATCATTTCTTTATCATTCTCGTCCACATCTCCAGAGGGCACAGGGGGTTCTGTAGTCAAGAGAATTCCATTCTTAGATAATAATTGCAAAGAATTCTCCATGTAGCTGGCTAAATTAGATAACTTTTCGTCGACAATAATCACATCGTAACTGTGTGCTAGAGGTGAGTCACCCTCTTGTAAACCTGAAATTGTGGCTGCTTTCCAAGCAATTGACTCTGCAGATAGAGTAGAAAACTCGCCAACCACGATATTGGTCCATGAAGGAGCCTCATATCTGTCTACTAAACGCTTTATTATTACGGCAAATTTATTGCCTTGCTCAACAATATCAAATCTCTCAGGTTGGTTGTGTTGTTCAAATAAATCCAACAACCATGCTGTACGATGGCCTATAGCGCCACCAACTTCAAGTATGCTCTGTGGATTTACCCGATATACTGTATCTCTAATTCTTCTAATGGCAGATAATGACCATGTTGAAAGACCCATGTGTTGCAACTGCTCATTGATATTAGCAGCAATTATTGGCTCATCTCGTGGCAGTTCACTAACCTTGGAAAGTAAATGACTGAGCAACTCTTTACGACTAGGTGTCGTATCGGTATCTTCGCTCATGCTTAACCCTACAGTACACCTCTCAAGAACTCTCGTATCAAAATATTTCATGCGATTACTTGAAACCTAGTGGGCTGTGGGAGAGTCGATAGCATGACAGATGACATAGCAGAAGACGACTCCGAAGAAGTTGTTGAAAATGTGACTGTATGCAGCGAATGTGATGAATATACAGAGCATCAGGTACTAAAAGAAAAGTCTGTTGGAACAGGTAAAGACTTACTAGTCAAGTGTCTCGAGTGTGATTATATTTACAATCTTCAAATCCGTGAACCATTATCGATAAAAATACCTTTCATATTAACAGATGGACCTAACTCCAAAAGGGTTGAATTAGATATCGATGATGATGAGGTATTTCTGTTAGGCGATGTGTTTCAAGATGAAGAGATGCTTTGGAGTGTCAATCAGATAATCGACAAATCTGGGCGAAAGAAAAAATCTATCAAAGCTACTAATGCATCGATTATCTCCGCACTTAGAACTGATATGGTTCGGGTCAAAATAACTATGACTAGGGGGGAATTTTCAGATTCGACCTCTATGTTGGTCGACTATGGAACTAGATTCTCTGCAGGAACAATGATGGATTATGCTGAGGAAGTTTGGCGCATTAGAGCAATCCACACCGGAACTGGTAGAACTTTGAAAGGAACTGTAGAGGCTCAAGACATCAAACGAATTTACCTGCATGAGCCACCGAATTTGGAACACTTTGAACCAAAAACACCCCGGGAGAGAAGACAAGCATGGAAAGAAGGTCGTCTAGGGGATAATCCAAATCCAGAATTACCTAAGGAAGTCACTAAAAAGCGGGTAACTCCGAGTAACAAACGGAAGAAAAAGAAACCAAGAAACTAATCAAGGTCTATTGGTCCAAGGCATTAGAAATGCTTTAGCAACCTGAGCCCCTACTGTTGGATTTTCTTTTAGCCGCCTAATGCTATACTCATACCATTTTTCACCATATGGAATATAGACTCTTGTCCGGTGACCTTTGGCTGCTAATTTTCTGCGTAAAGGACCTCTCACACCTAGCAACATTTGGAATTCATATCCTGGTCCTTTGCCATTACGGGGTTTACCCGCATTCCCCCTAGGATCTTCTATACCAGGGCCCATCTTATATGATTCAAGGGCTGATAACGCATGATCAATCACCGGTTTGTCATGTGAAGCAATAGCACAATAAGCACCTGCAGATAACATCCTGTCGATACTTGCATTTGTGGCTCCAACAATCTCTGAGTAACCCGTATGAGATATTTCTTCTGGTTCCAAATAAATTCCCTTGCAGATGCGATAATCTGCTCCCGGTCCAAGTTGCTGCTCTAGATAATCAATATCACCAAGAGTTCTAAACAATCTTCCTTGGTATACTGTACCAACATTGGTGATGCCCTCATTGTGTAAATCCACAACTACGTCAATGGTATCTTGAGTTACGCGATGGTCTTCCATATCGAGCCTAACAAACATATCGTTTTGTGCCGCCATCTTAACCAAATTACGAATGTTTTGGTAACCCTTTTCACGATTAATTAGTAATCCAAAGGCAGTCGGTTTGATGCTGAGATTTGAATCTAAACCATGTTCAATAATTGCCGATATGAGTTTGGCATATTCATCGTAGAAATACTGTGCTTCTGCCATGGTAGAAATTTCCTCGCCAAGAACATCAACGGTAAAGCAAGCGTTCTCTTTGCTCAAACGCTGCATAACTTTCACTGCATCCGCTATTGAATTCCCAGCAACATAACGCCTAGAAACCCAACCAACAAACCATTTTGGCATGCGAATGGTCATGCCGACAACAACTTTCGAGAACCATCCAGTCATGACTACCCCATACCGCTGTCTGCTAGGAGATTCATGAGGGTTGTCATTTTGTGCCTAACAACTCAAGAATTTGTTTAGTGGTAAGTAGAGGGATATTCTTGCCAGATAGATAATCTCTAATGGCTTGTCTTTGCCATCCTCTAAACGCTTTCTTATCCATGGAGCAGATTATGTTCCCATTAGGAAAAGCAACTTTGGTTGCCGTTAATGCCTGACTTATTGATTGGCTCCATGTACCACCTGGTAAACTCCCTTCCTGCTCAGATTTTTCGAAAGGTAATGCATATGTGGCTAACATATGACCTAGCCAAACGCCGTCAAGTAAGGCTAATTTGTTAGCCCTAGGCGCGTAATGGCCACCGCCTAAAGTAACCAAGACAAGTTCGCCAGAATGTTCGACTGGATCCCAAACCCCCTCTTGTTTTGCACCATTAAAACCAAGACCTTCAGCAATAATATTGGCAAGGTGTTCTGCTGCTTGTTCATCGGGCCAAGTTTCCTCAGTTGAACCAATTTCTATGAATAGTGCTGGTACTTCCAGCCACGGGCCGTGGTGAGTGACTTCTAAAGTAAGTTCAAACCGGTCGGCTAGTGGCGTACCGTTAACAGAATTTGTCAATTTCTTCCACCATGATGCAAGCCTAGTTGATGGTGGCGGAGCATAACCACTTTTACCGCCATATTGTGGTATTGTGCCTCGGATTAAATGTGGCACTCCAATTGGATGAAGAGTCAACGAGGGTTTACCACTTGCAGCAGCATGCCTAGATGGAAAAATCACTTCTGACACTATCTCTCCTGTTGCCAGATTCCAACGTTTATCGATATTATCCTCGAATAGAATCCCATCACTAAACATCCACATCCTTGCTTTTCCAAACTTATAGGCAGTTTTACCCTCAACTGGAGCTAGTTGCTGCCAACTGAATTTATCGAGTAATACCTTGGCTTGATTATGTGATGCAATGTCACCTTGATTGACTGCTAACACAGATACAACCTCATTGGCCATAACAGTCTGTACAGGTGAACATTTTTGACTTCTTTCCATACGAGATTTGACAAACCACAATCAACTCGTCGTGTCATGGCGTGGGGAATTCCAGACAATCTTGGGTTTACTCCCAAACAAGTTTTGCCTTATTTGGGTGGTCATATTGTCATTGGCGTCGATGGTGAATTACAAAAGATAGACTCTGAAGGAAATTTAGTAGGCCAACAAACAAGGCCGTTTCCGACACCAATCAAGAACGCAGCAATAATCGATAATATGCTTGTAGCAACATGGTTGGATCAAGAACTTCTACTTGCAAGGATGGCTGCTATAGACCTCAATAATGAATTTGAAGAGGGTGTTAAGCGAGGAGATCTAAGAATAAGGAAGACTATTGAAAAATCCATTCACCCGGCAGGGAATACTTGGTCACACGTACTTGATGCTGAGCCACTTTCTCTTACCGCTAATGCGAATTCATTCACCTTCGTATTATGGCGTAAAGGAATTTACAATCTATCCATTGACGCAATTGAAAATTGGCGAGCACCCGAACCAAGTTGGAAAAAACTAGCTAAAATCCCTAGAGCGATGGAAACTGTTGGAACTACCTGCGATGAGCAATATTACGAGGTGTGGTCTAAAGGTGGGGGAATTATACGTTTTGACATCAAAACTGGAAAAACTATTGAGAGTAAAATAATACCGCTAGATGGCTATCTAGAAGGAGTTTTCAAGCATGACGATCATTATTTACTGCAATTAAATAACTCTATAATTGCAGTTTATGAAGCCGGTGAAGTAAAACTAACTGCCAAGTTGTCAGGGCCGATAAATTACGCTGAATGGAGTGAAAGCGATCAGGGTTGGCATATAGCGGGTTGGCGTGAGTTAGCATTCATATCAGCTAAAACCATGTCTCGGACACAATTATCTGAAATCGCTGTCCACATTGACAGTAAATCGGGTATTTATCTGTGTAATGATGGAACTTGGGACATTATTGATGCCCAAGAAGAAGAGTAATTACTCATCATTCATTTTGGTGTAGCCGCAACGACCACAAGAAATACGGTTCTTATGAACTGCTAGAAATATACCAGGGCCGCAACTTGGTTGTGGGCAGAATTCTGCTTTGCGTTCCAGTTTGCCATCTTCGCCAACTGAGTATTTATTCCACTTGCCTGCTGAATTAGGTCCGTCTCCCATCACTCATCGCCTCCTTCTGCCTTTGCAGGCTCTTCAGCAGCAGCTGGCTCAGCCTTTGCTGCTCTGAAAACCTCATGTCGCTTGTGGATGTATTCTGGCTCTACCTTCATCGAGTCAACATCACCGTAAATGTAAGCGAGACCTGTGGTTAACGGTTGCCCGAACCTTGTATTGGTGTATTTGATTACAATATGTTCAGGATTAGACTTTGGCTCTAATGTTTTAACTAAATCCATTACATCTTTCCTTGAAGGTGTAGCTTTTCCTGTATGCCTCATACTGAATTTAATCTCGATACGATTCAATAATTTGTTTTCCATTCTATCAACAATTTGCATTTTTATTCACCTCATCTAATGTTTACCTTTAGGGCATATTTGCCAGGTCTATCGACATTCAATCGCTTGGCAATCTCAGAGCGTTCTGGATTCATAATTATGACATATCCTTGCCAATCTGTAGTGACTTGTGCTGTCGGGCAACGATTGCACTGAGGAATTTCTTTTTTCTTTTCAGGGTCTGGAAGAATCATGCTACATTCAGAACAAGCGAACGGATTTTTTACCATACTTGACACCTCACTCGTTGTTATCTTCTTCAATCCAGTTATGGCATCCAAGTCCTGGTTGCTTACTGGTAAGACCAATCTTCGATCTTCGAGGGTCACTGGTATCAGGTGAAAGAGAAACAATTCTTGCACGAATAGAGTCACCAATCGCTAGTCTGCGCCCGGTTTGTTTTCCTTCAATCCAGCCCATTCCTACGTTGGCATCAACGCTATCTTCCATGATCTGTGATTTGTGTAATAGAGCTTCCATTGGACCAATTCTAACGAAGGCGCCAAATTCATTGACTTCAGAGACTACCCCTTCAACAACTTCATAATCATCCATACAGAACAATACTGCGTCGAATCTAACTCTTTGGTATATTGCTCCATCACCGTGAATAATTCTTCCACGGCCTAGTGTTGTGTGGTTGGAAGTAACCAAGACAAATCTGTTGTTATCATCAAAACGACCTTCAAAGGCAGTCATTGAGAGTCTGTCTATATGTTGATCTAATGATTGACCTTTGCGCATGTATTCTGCTGGAATACGTATTGTATCCTCTTTAGTTACGACTTTGTACATCATTTCACTTCCTTTGGCCAATTCAGAGGAATGAGGAAGAATAGCAAGCTATCCTGTCCTTCACCGGTATTACCTCGGGATAGAATCGACCGTAGTCAATCTATCCACCAACGACCCCTATTTAATTGAAACGGAATTTAACTGACTCCGGACTAGTTTGGGATTTAGCAGAAATACCCAAATTTGATGCAAAACCTGTTCGAACTGCCATAAGTCATAACAACCCCATTGACACACCTACAAATGATGTCATCTGCGACTGCCTTAGATAAGTGGCGAGTAAAGACGTCGTTGTTCTTGGTATTAATCCTATTTTTGATGCCATTATCAAACTTTAATCTCCCCATGAATAGCGAAACAGAACTGTTAGAAAAACAGCCTTCATTGGTTATTGACGCAGAACCTTGGAACCCTACCGCTCAACCATGGGGACAATATGGCCGAGTCCCAACCCATAATGGCTCAATGCCAATACATTCACCGGACGGTGGTCCAGGCACTGGAACCGTCGCAGAAGTATCCACTTATGGAATAATAGATACGCCCACCATAAATTGGGTAGCTTTGGATGATTTAGACGGAGCGGATACTTATGGGTCAATTATTGGTGATTTTTCCGCCTCAATCACCTCGACACCTGCATCCATTGAAAGATGTGGGCAAGGAGAGTTATTTGCCGTAATAATATCTAGCGACACGGGGTCAAGTACAATGAGTATTGTAACTGGTAATGATGCAAAAATTGCCTGGGAAGTAGAGATTGGACTAACTGAGGCGATCCGGTCTACTCCAATGCTAACCGACATTAATGAAGATGGGAAACCTGAAATAATTCTCACTTATGATACTGATTCGACATTTGAGGTTGAAGTATGGTCACCGGAACTTAGTTGCTCAGAATCTGGATGGGTCAAATCGGGTCACGAAAATGAGAAGTTATGGTCGATGAGTGATTCTGATTATAGCATTGGTATTAACAGTCCCCATTTTGCAACCTCTCAAAGTGATCATAAATCAATAACTCAGCCACTAATTGCTGATTTAGATCTTGATGGAGATGCCGAATTAGTAGTGGCGTTGGTAGACCGTAACTCAAACAATCCAACAGTCGCTGCATTATCTCTAGGCACGTCAACCCCCACAGACTTCGATTGGGAAGTGGTACTTGATAGAGGGACACACCCATCAGACCCTGCTTGGGGTATGCTTGATGATGACACAACGGCAATTGTGTTGACTACAATTGATTCCAACTCTGGAAATATGTGGATTTGGCGAATCGATGGGGCTACTGGGTCTCTAGATTGGGAGCGTGTATCTGTTGATGGTACCGATTCGGATTCAGATGCACCTAGATTGCGTCTCCCTGGCCCAGTAGTAGTTCAACTAGATTCAGATAGTGCTCCAGAAATGATCTTAACTATTCCAACAGACTCTAACGGTCGAACGCCGGGCAATGGTGCTAGATTCGTTGCTATGGAGATGACATCAACCGATGAAATCTTTGAATTTCGCACACCAAATGGATATGCTGATGCCCAACCATTACCAATCGATACCGATGATGATGGAATTCATGATCGACTTTGCTGGGTGACATGGTACTCTGAATCCAGTATCAATTTTAATCGTAAAGGCATGGCAGGATGTCATGATATTTCCGAGGAACCTCCAATTAAAGAATGGTCTAAAGATATGCAGAGAGGTAGCGGCAATGATAATGATGAAATTGCTGTTGCTCCACCGATATGGATGGACATAAATGATGATTCCGTAGCCGACATAATTGTACCATTTGGCAAGCGTTTATGGGCCTTTGATGGAGTTGATGGAACCTCATCTGAAGTTTCAGATGGGTGGTCATCTCCACTCAGTATGCCCCACCGGGTGTGGTCCGCCCCTGCAGTGGCTGACATGGATAATGATGGGACATTAGATATTTTGATTGGTGATACTCTAGTATCTCAGCATGTAGCAGATTTTGCCCCACTAAGTGACAACAGGGGAATTAGTTTCAATCCAAGTCAACCAGACCCGGGAAATTTAGTTACTGTAACAGGGCAATTTAGCAACATAGGAACTTTAGACAATCAAGATGACTTAGATGTGGCAATCTTACAAAATGGTAATGAAATATCACGACAGAGATTCACTGATGTTGAACCTGTAGCACCTTCAGGCAATGGTGGACCCTATACGTTCAGTGTTGACATAGTGGCAGAATTAGGAATTCACACATTCGAGATAATTATTGATGTAAATTCTAATTTAAGCGAATCTCGCAAAGATAACAATAATGCAACTATCAATCTCTTAATTGTCGAACCTTATGCTGCTCAAATTGATATTCCAAACAATATACCCCGCATCAACCCAGGAACCAGTGAAATAGTCAGTTTATCTATGCTTTCAACAGGTTCTCAAACTGAAGATTGGACATTAACATGGGATGATTCTAACCTTCCAGATGGCTGGTCGATTAACCCTGACACCAACCAAGATCTAAATCCAACATTAGTTACTGGGATTCAAAAAGATGTTGACTTTGTTGTCTCTATTCCACAATCTGCACTAGGTGATGATAATTCCTTTGTTATAATGACATTGACCCTAGACCTAGATTCAAATATTACATTTGACACAATCCTGCCACTGGAAGTACTCCGTACTCGGGGATTGACAATCGTAGGACCAAGTGGCCTGGATAATACTTTGGGTTACGGCAGACCTGGAGACATCGCCACAGCTTGGATGATGGTTGAAAACCTTGGAAATGCCTTTGAATCCACCACATCCATAGATTGGACTGCTCCTTCATGGGGTGGAACACCAACGTTACATGACCAAACTGGTACAGAAATTTTCTCACTGAATCTAGCACCTGGTGAACAAAAAGAATTGTTTGTTCATCTAAATACACCTCCAAATATACAGTTGAGTTCAGTAACCACATCCACTATGACAATGTGCATTGGTAGTGGTGCAGATACGTTGTGTGAAGAATTATCGGTCAACCTTACGGCAACCGCTGTGACCATTCAGCCGACTCATCAAAGAACATTACCCAACCAGACATTAGATTGGCAAGTTGATGGGATAATACCAAATGACGGAAAGATTTCTTGGAATACCGCTTCGGCAAGCATGATTCACGCAGACTGGATATGGAGTACTGGTGGTGATTTGACCATCAATGGCAGCAATATTGAGGTAACTGGTCTAGCCGATGAACCATTTAGTGGGAACATATATCTTGATTTGCCAGTTAATGCGGTCCCGCAGCGTCACTACTTCCAAACTAACTCCCCTAATGACCCAAATCACAATTTAGATTTCACCATGCAGGTACTACAAGTGTTCCGAAGCGATGCAACAATATTACAGCCAACTCCAAATCAAATTGGCGAACCTGTAGCATTATTTGTTGAAGTAACCAACCAAATTCTATTACGACTAGAAAATCCTGGCAATGGAGAAGATGAATTTTTGTTATCAGCAGAAGTAATAGAACACAATGAGATGAGTAGTTCTCCGGTAGTACAGTTCACCACCTATAACCCACAACGAACACTTGGACCATTAGCAACAACAATCGCTACTGTAGATGTTATGCTATCAGAGGATACCCCTGCACAAGAGCCATTTACTCTTCGTTTCACCTGGAATTCTCTTGGTGATGAAACAGTGTCCACCGTTGTTGATTTATTGATCGAGGCAGAACCGGATCATAATTGGGAGGCTTCGTTCAGCCAAGGACTTAACCACCAAGTAACCCCATCAGAGTCAATCAATCTTGATTACCAAGTAATTAATTCAGGTAATGCAGTGGATGATTTAGTAGTAAAGCCAATCTTTGAAGTTAGTTACTTTGGGCAAGACAACAGTATTTGGCATGCTGAAGAAATGAATTTCCCTGGTATTGAAGTAAATGAGAGCGTAAGTATGCAACTGCAATTTGCGACCCCAGCAGATGCTTGGGCTGGGACTACTGCTGATTTAACACTACAATTATTTTCTGACGACTTATTGGTTGACAACATCTCATTAACATTTAATGTGATCCAAGTTTCAGGTTGGAAACTAAACATCTCTGACACCAATTTGATAATTGACCCTGATGGGCAAAATCTAACACTGAATGTTGAGCATTTGGGCAACCTTGCTAGACAGCCATGGTATACCAAGGCTGGTGACGGTTGGAATATAACAGTCCCACAAAATGGCGTGGAAGTCAATCCTTATGGCACCTCAACGGTTACAATCTTTGTCAACCCGCCAGAAAATGCTGGAGCAGGGGAAGTAGGGGTATTACGACTAAGAGTTTCTGATGGAGACGGTTCAGGTCAAACTATACAAGAAGTACCTGTTAGAGTTGGAACATCTCCAAGTATTGAATTACATTCAAATGGGTTTTGGGCGGTTAATCAATCCGATAACGGAATGCCAACTGCCTGGTTGGTAAACTCTGGCAATGATATTGCAGTGGTGCAAATCTCAGTATCGGGTGTTCCAAGTCAGTGGTCAATTGACCACCCACAAAGTATGGTCATATCACCAGGTCAAGTTATGGGAATTCCAATCAGTTTAGCACCGGATAATAATTGGGATAAATCACCTGTTTCTGCTACAATAGAGATACTGCATCCAATACTTGGTATGCAAACTATGACCCTTTCAGTAGAAGATTCTAGTTTTGTCTTTCAATCGACACCGGTAATCTCCGGAGTTAGCGGCGATACAAGGCAAATTAGCGTCTCAGACACAAACATATCGATTAACTCGCCAGTAACAATATCTAACCAAAATTTAGTAGTTACACTATCTAATAATAAACAAAATATTTCAATTATTAACGACGAAAGTGGGCAAGAATACCATATTCATTCTGCAGGATATCAATTGCCACAATTTTCAGCTTCATGTTCTTTTGACTCTAATTCTTTAGAACAATTAGGTATGGCAACACTATCAACCAATGTCGCGTCTTGTAACCTAGCAGCCACCCAGAATGAAATATTTAGTGGATCTGTGATATTAATTACTAGCATGGGTGAATATGTCGAATTAGATGAATCACTATTTTCCATATCTGCTAACACCACCGAATCTTTTGCAGTCAACACCAGTAACTGGAAACCAGAGGCTGGTGAATTAACTCTAACTTTGTTGATTGTCGATTCTTATGGGCGCCAGATTCAATCCACAACCAAAGATGTAATTGCTAGAAGTAACGGATGGAATATAGGTATTTCTGAACTTAGCGCAAATGGTGATATTAGAATTTCAATTGCTAGAGATTCTTATCAGAGATTGGTTGGTATAACTTGCTTACTTACTGTTGAATCACCAGGTAGTAGTTGGGAAGGTGAAACACAAGTAATTGATATTGGAGGTATCGATTATGCACCTATTATCAAGATTGACGACCCTGGTGTATTGGATAAAGATGACTTGGTAAAGGCAGAGTTAAGATGTAGTATTCCTTACGATATAGACGATAACTCAGAAGACGATACTGCTCAAGCATTTTTCCAACCAGCCAAGACCAGTGCGTTGGAGGAATCAGATTTTATCTTTGGAATACTAACAGCTGTTGCTGTACTATCACTGGCATATTTTGTTGGATTACTAAATAATAAAAATCCTAACAAGCCAAAACCAACTAAACAAGAAACCACTAAACCTACAACTCCTAATCAAGCAACTGAGAAAGTAGTAGAAGTAACAGATATCGATAGTGAAATAGATGATTTCAGTTTAGAACTTGAACAAGAAACGGATGTCACTGCACCTATCGACATTGATGAGGCACCACCGGTTGAACCAACAATTGACGAAGAAGACGATTACACAGCATCTGGTAGACTTGCATCGATTAGAGATGAAATGTCGTCAGATGAAAAACCAAAAGATACTAGACCATTAGGCGACAGAATGGCTGATTTCTTCAAAGATTGATTACAAGGTATTAATTTAGTCGGAGCATTCCGCAAAGCATGGACCTAGACCAAGCCCATGATTCCACAACAGCATTCTATACATTACATTCATGTGATGGCGACGTAGCAGGAGAATTGACCGCTATTTTATCAGATGATAAACCCTCAAAAGAAGGGAATTGGCAACAATTATTACGAAATCGCATATCAATACGCAATAGGTTGGTAGATCAAGGATTAGTTGAACCGTTATCATTAGAAGAAATGACTTGGGATGATTCCATGTTATTATTTACTTGTTCAATTCATCTAGATGAAGAAGGTAAACCTATGACCGTAGGAGATAATTTGACTAGGGAACGTTTTGGAAGATTCCCATATGGAAATGGATCACTTATTGATTATGTGTTGGAATTTCTAAGACCAAATAATAGGGTAAAATCCTCTAATGAAGGATATAATAAAACTTTGAATTTACTGAACAAGTTAAATTCATTTAACACACTGGATAATTATGACTCACCAAGATATGTTGGTGGACGGGGAGGAATGAATATCCTCGGTTTTCTAAATTTTGAAGAAGTGGTAGAGTTGAGAAAATTACTAGGTGGACGTAATTGGTCAGTAGCGTCAGAAGAGCCTCTTGATGGTGGCATAAGAGATGCTATCAAACATCTTTTATCGATGATAAAGGCAGCAGAACGTCGAGATTCTGGTGTCATGCATCGAGCGCATTCATAATTAGAACTCTTTTGAAGTTAGTCTCTCATACATAGAAGCATACAATTGGGCTGTTTCATCAATGACACTCTGTGGCAATTCTGGAATAGGTATATCCTCGGCACCAGTATCTCTGGCATGCTTTAATTGCGCTTGATGGCCAGTTCCAATATAGTGAGTTCGAACAAATTCTTTTGACAGTTCGATACATTCACCGCTTTCATATGCTGCAGCATCCCACCAACGGTCCTCGTCTAAAGTTCCAAAGGTATCGACAAGCACAACTTTCCGATTAGGTCCAAGCGCAAACTCTTTTTTCCCATCAACATGAATTAAGCCATTCTTTGCGGCCTCTCTTTCTATCAGAGCATCTACTTTTAGCACAACATCAAATATTTCATTCAACTCATCCGGTGTAATATTAGAAATCTCTAGGGCCTCTTCATTAGTAATGTTTCTATCAAACTTTTCGAACTTTGTAGTCACTTCCAAAAATGGTTTAGATAGTTTAGCACCGTATTCACAGTCAGCTGAGACACCAAGTTGTTCTGACGTTAATTCACCGCGTTGGAACCTACGCCACGCAGAACCTGAAAGGTAATGTCGGCAGATTATTTCGAGTGGGACAAATACCCATTCCATATCCCGGGGGATTGCGCCTGGTTCTTTGATGACTTCTACCTTCCTTACCAAGCATCTGTCAGCCGCATTTACTTCCACTAGATGAGTGCCGCAGATGCCTTCTTGCTCAATCAGTTTGAACCAGTGAGCGGTAGTTCTGTTAAGAGATTCTCCCTTACGAGGAATCAAGGAGGGTATGATTTGGTCAAATACAGAAATTTGATTGGTAAATCTAAATTCTAAAATATCTGGATCATCGGTTGACCAAACTTGTTTTACTTTCCCTTGGTATAGCATCTCGCCCATGTTTACCTTTGAATCAAATAGGTCTTTGAACATTTCACAAGCAATCAAAGGAAACCTAAAGCGTCTTCGATACGATTCATTTCAGGACCTGTAGTCTCATTACCTGTTATTGCACCGTCATTGGAAGCACATATTCCCGCACCAACATATGGCGAGCCAAAACAAGCAGTACCAACCATTGGAGGTACCTTCATCACTTCTTGAATAAGCATAACTTCTTCTGGAGTTACATCAGGATGGAGTAATATTCCTTGGTCATTGGTTACTCCAAGGCTACCTACAACATCTTGACCAGCAATAGTTGTAGCAACCACATTCACTTTCATAACTTGCGATATAATTTCAAGACCATCTTCTGGAATACTTGGAGAAGCAACAACACCAGTTTCGTTGGCCAATAATAGATTACCAGCAGTATTTACTCCACCTTCCATGACTACGACATCTCCGTAAGAAGTTAGTAAGTCGATATCTGATTCGGTAGCAATATCTGCAACTGCCATGCCTTTGGAGTTACCACAAAGTAAGGCACCAATAAGATTAGAACCGCCGATGGTTAGTTCAACTGACTCTAAACCAAGCACGTTATCGATCTTTTCTTTAATTGGTTTGCTCAATTCAGGAGGATGGAATACATAGCCACCCACAGCTGACAAATGAATACCAACTTGGTCGCTACCAAAGATGTCAGCGGAGTCTACAGTCATCGCAATCAACCACGCCAAATCATGAACTCATAAAAGGAAGACCTCTAGAAAATATAAATAAATAAAATAAAAAAAAGGCCGGCACCAAAAGATACCGGCCGATTTAGTAGAGGAATTCGAATGAAAGAAGAGGGGCACAGTGACTTCCTTTCCCGTGGACTCTCGTACCACAGTATCGGGATAGACGCAGATGGGCTTGACTTCTGGGTTCGGAATGAGACCAGGTAAACACCACCGCTATGACCGTGCACCCATCTTCTCTCGAATCGGATATGGATGCGACTATTGTCGCAGCGAATTGGCATGAATTATAAGACGAAGAGCACTCGCGGTGCGGATACATACGAAAATAAAGATGCTCGAACATTAGTGCTGCTGGACTGAATACGTCGCCGAAGCTTCGTACTTACATCCGCAGTCTATCATCTCGTCTTTTACGAGCGTTCTGA